>Ga0256407_10012158_pt1 | contig 11756 bp, 1 predicted proteins | sample RumenRJG_04DNA_FD_193489 | JGI IMG/M metagenome (GOLD analysis project Ga0256407, IMG submission 193489) | Bovine rumen microbial communities from Lethbridge, Alberta, Canada - RJG_04 | ecosystem: Host-associated > Mammals > Digestive system > Stomach > Rumen | place: Canada: Alberta | collected... | reverse complement strand
GAAAATAATAGAACTCCTATCATTATATGACTTAGAAAAAGTAAAATTAGCCCAAATTTTAGACTTTAAAGAAATTTCTCCTGTATTAAAAGAAATAAGAAGCAATCCTGAAATAATAACAAATCATTTGAATGAAAAAAATCAAGATATATATAAAGAGAAATTATATAATTTATTACTTTATTATTCTATGATTTATGAATTAGAAACTGTAAATGAATTACTTAAAGATCAAAAAGCTAACAGATATTTTCAAAATATATTATATTCTGTGAATAATAATAATTTCAAAAGCCTAGATTTACCGAATTCTTTTATTGATGAAATGATCCAAAATGGTTTTCAAATGGATTACGACAAATTAATGATTACTTTTAACTATCTAAAATCTTTAGAAAAAATTCTTGTTTTTATTAATAGACATACCAAAATGATTTATGATATTCTAAAAGATAAATGCGAAAATAAAGAAGAAAAAGACAACGAAGAAAACGAGGAAGATGAAGAGGAAAATATAAAAGAAAAATGTAATAAAAAAATCAATTTATGTCAAATAATAACAATAAAAATTAATGGGAATATAGATAATATATCAAAGGAAATAAATGAATTACTTGAAAAATCTTATATATTTGACTATATTGAATTTGGTGATGAATTTTGGAAAACTTATTCTGAATTTTTTAATAAACAAAATTTGAATACTTTACTAATGATAAAAAAAATATTAATAAATATAAAAAATAAAAATGAAAATTTAGTAAAAGATATAGATTTTATAAATAAATTTATTCATGATACTGGAATAGATATGTCTAAGAAAAAAAAATTCAGAAATAATATAGAAATATTAGAGTTTATTAAAGATAAAGATATTTATTATTCTTCTAAGAAAAAAAGGACTTTTAGGGATGTGAATATTTTTATTGGACTGAATTTATTAATGAATAAAGATGAAAAGACTGAATTTTTAAAATTATGGAAAACTATTGATTTTAATGAAATATTTGATGAAGAACAATATAAAGAATTTCAAAAAATTATTACTTCCCATATAAGTCATATTTCTCTTTTTCATTTAATTTTTCAATTTTTTGGGGAATTTAATAAAGAAAATTCGAGAAATTATGATAATATTATATTGTTCAGAGATAAATATAGTTCATTGACTAGATTAATTAATAAAGAAAATTTAAATGATTTAAATGATACATTCATTGAAGATAGCGCTAATTTAATATATATATTAGAAGAAAAGAATAAATTAGGTAAACCATTTATTCAAGAAGAACTAATAAAAAAATTCCCAATATCCATTAACAATAAAATATTTTTTAAACTTCTATCAAAATATGGAAAATTACCAGATAATATCATTGAAGAAATAGCCGATTATATTTCAAAGGGAAAAGAAAATTTAGAATGTGAAAATTTAATTAATATTTTTAAAAATATAGAAAATGTAAAATGCAAAAAACAAATACTAAATAAAATTAGTAATTCACTTATAATAGATAAAAATATGTTTCTTTATGAAAAAAATAAAAATCAAATTAAAGTCTTGATTGAATTTAAAAAAATGGATATATTTAATGAACCTCATTATGAACATACTCAATACGTTCAAGCCATGAAGACCATTACTAAGGAAATATTGAATTATATTATAAACTATAAAATTACTTTTAATGAATTAAGAAAAATTGAAAAAGATGAACTTAAATTAGAAGACAATATGAAAACATTTATTGAAATTTTAAATTTAGACAAAAAATTAAATGAAAAAAATATTGATGCGATAGTTAAAAAAATTATCTATATTAAAACTAAAATAAATGACCAAATAAATTTGTTAGAACAATATATATTGATAGATCAAACATTTTATGAATTTGCTAAATATAAAGAAATTTCAGAATTGGAAAAACTATTAGAAATATTGAAAAATAAAAGTATATTAGAATATGAAAAATCAGAATATCAGGAGAAATTTGAAGAATATAAATCAAAATATTCAGTTGATTATATCAATGATAGAATATATTTAACAATTTCAGAAATGTTCAAAAATATATATAAGTATTTAAAAAAAATAAACCAAAATTCAGAGGAATATCAAAATACTTTTGAAGAAGCTTTAAGACATTTTAAAACATTAAAATATTTATTTCAAAAAATACCAAATTCAAATATTCGAGAAGATATTTTTGAAGTTTGTTTAGAAACGGTGAGAAGCAGTGAATTTACAGCTGAGAGAGAAATATCCTTAATTCAAAATTATTTAAAAATTAAATCCGAAAATATAAATTTTGAGGAAATAGTAAATAATTTAAAAATATGTTCTAAAAAAAATGAAATATTTAATATTATAAAAGGAATAGAATTATTTTTGGAATGTAAAAAGGCTTTTAAAACAAATTTTACTGTTAATTTGCAATTAATAAAAGAAAATCTTCGTTTTAAAAATTTTAAAGCTGATGAAATTAACCAATATTTAAAAGAATTATCTAAAATAAATTTAAATATATTTAATAAAGTCCAAGAAAAAGAAGATAATATTTCAGAAATTTTTATTTTAATAAATAGTAAACCAGAAGCATTCTTTTTTTTAAACAATTTGAATGAAGAAGATTCAAGAAATTTCCAAGAATTGATTGATGTTTCTGACAATAATTTTTTAACATTTTCTGATATTCAAGATTTGGAAATTTGCAGGAAATTTATTAGTGATATTGAACACAAAGAAAATAAAAATGATAAATATTTAATCCAAACTTTCGTTCAAAAAGCAAAGAGCAAAAAAAATATATTATTGCATTTCAAAAGTTTTTTTAATAATTTTTATCAATTTAAAGAACTTAAATCTCAAAAATTAGACAAAATTGAAACGAATAAAACAAAATCTAAAAAAATAGCCAAAGATTCAATTTTTAAATTATCAATAAATACTGGATTTGAACACGATAAATCCTTATATGAAAAAGATGAAGAAAATTATTATATATTTTTCGAAGGACATTATTTTGTAAATCAAACAAAAATAAAAATAAATTTTGCAGAATTGCAAGAATTAAGAGAAATATCAATGTTAAACAAAAATATTCATACCAAAGATGAAAAAAAAATATTGGAAGATAATAAAAAATTTACAGAAAATATAAAAAGCATAATAAATTTATTTTATTTATTAGAAGATATTTCAAAAAATGGATATCATGAAATCCTTTCAATAGAAGTTTCAATAAAAAATAATGAAATAATATATAAAATAAATAATATCCTTTCGAGTGGAAATTATTCAGAATGTAAAGATTTTTTGATTGAAATTTTATCCAACATGGAAAATGTAAAATCAGATGTTTATAAAAATGATGAATATCAATTGATAAGATTTATACATGGAAAACAATTCAGTTTTATTTATAATTGTTTGAGAGAAAAAAATTATGAAAAAATAGATATATTTTCGAATTATTTAACAAATAATTTAAATAAAAAGAAAATAAAACAATTTGATATTATTGAAAATTTAAATATTAATGAAGATAATAAATTGAATAACTATATCAATATTATAAATAATTGTAATTCATTTTTTAAAGAAGTATTAAATTTAAATAATATATCTTTAAAAGATATATTTAATCCAAATATTATTTTAGATAAATTTAAATGTAAATATACAGGATTTTATACTGAATTTGCTATAGATATTGGAATAGAAGAGACAATATTAAGCTATTATTATTTATTAACAAAAAATTATCCAATTAATCAAACTCTTTTAATATGTAACAAAGAAACATCTTCAGATGAAATAAGAGCTTTTATGCATTTAGCAATTTTATGTCCATATAATGTTCTATTTATGATTGGAAAAATTGAAGAACTTTCTTCTGAAAATTGCCAGGAATTAATAGATTTGATTTCAGAATTATCTAAATTAAAGGGAAATAAAATGAATTCTTGTTTAGTTTTTGTTTATTCAAATAACAATTCAGAAATTGTTAGACATTTACTGAAATCACATTATAAAATTTTTGGAGATGATAAAATTAAAAGCTTGAAAGAAAATATTTATGAAGGAAATGATATTGAAATTTATTATTCAGATAGAGAAGGAGTGGGAAAATCAACTAAAATTAGAAGAGACACTGAAAAATTAGGGAAAAAATATATTTACTTTCTGTTAGGAGGTGAATTTAATAAGAATGAAATATTTACAAGATTAAAAAAATTAAACTTAACTAAGGATGTTATTTTTCATATTGATTTATATGATACAGAAAAAATCGAATTATTAAAAGAATTTATTTTATCGTTACTAATAACAAAAGTATATAAAAATAATGATGATATTTTTTATTTCGATAAAGAAGTTGAAATTAAAATTGAACTTCCTTTTGGATTTGTCGATTTTTTTGCAAAATTTCCAATATTAAAAATGTTTAAAAATAAGTATTTAATTTCTTATGAGAATTTACCTCCATTAATCGTTTCAAAAAATATTAATTCCCAAATTCAAATATTATGTAATTATTTAAAGCTATATAAAAATAACAAATTAAAAAATTTTGATTTAGATATTCCAAATATTTCACCAAATTATTTTAAGAAAATTAATAATAAAATCATTGCTGAAATCATTCCTGATAATGAATGCAAAGAATTAATATATGAATTTATAAATATAAAATTTCCTAATTATTATCAAATTGATAATTTCATTAAAATTTTATCTGGTCAATTCATAAAATTTAATAGGATCGAAGAATTTTCAGTTTCATATCTAAATAAAAAAAAAGAAAATGAAGAAATTATATCAAAATTATTAAATGAAAGAATGGGTCTGATCGATCTTATGATAAAAAGTACTCAAAATCTTATTTCAAGTTCATATGATAAATTATTGAACAGTCAAAAAATTTCTTATAATTTAAATATAGGTGGAGAATATGATATGGATAAACAAAATCAAGTTGCTATTGAAGCATTATCAAATTCAGCAGATATAATATCATATAATAATATTGAATCACCTTTATTATTTTTAAATGAAAATGCTAATTCATATTTGTCTATTATATCTCCTAATTCTTCCAAAATAAAAAGTTTAAATTATATCTCAAAAATAAAAGGCGAGAATAATTTTATAAAAAATTACCAGAATTTTGCTCCCAAAGATTTTTATCAAGAGTTTAAAATAATATTAAATCTCGAGAATCCGATAGATAAATATTCAGACAAACAAAAAAATAGTTTAATTTCAATCAAAGATATAATTGGATATTATGTAATCACTCCAGATAATTTTTTCAAAATGCTTCTTATATTATTAAAAATAAGAGAAAAAGTTCCAGTTATCATGATGGGAGAAACGGGGTGTGGAAAAACTTCACTAATAAGAAAATTGGATGAATTATTAAATAATGGAGAAGACAAAATGAAAATATTAAATATTCATTCAGGAATAACAAATGAAAAAATAATAGAATTTTTATTTTCAAAGCAGGAATATAATAATATGAGTATTATAGAAGAAGCTAAAGTATTAGAAGAAATAGAACAAACTACATATGAAGAAATGCTCAAAAAGGGAAAATATTATGAAAAAAGAAAATTATGGATTTTTCTTGATGAAATTAATACTTGTAATAGTCTTGGATTAATAAGTGAATTAATATGCAAACATTCCTGTAATGGAATTCAATTACCTGAAAATATAATATTTATAGGGGCATGCAATCCATATCGAATTTCAAAAATTGATAATTTTGACGGTTTGAAATTTAAAAATCAGAAAAATTCAATGTCAAATTTAGTTTATACAGTGAAGCCACTTCCCCATAGCCTTTTAAATTATGTAATTAATTTTGGCTCTCTTTCAAAAGAAGATGAATTAAAATATATAGAAAATATAATAAAAGAACCTTTAGAAAAATATTATTTAGATGCTTTAGAGGCTTCAAAAAATACAGTTATTTCAAAAGTTATAAATACAACTACCATTTTTGTAAATTGGATTCTAAGAAAGAAACAAGCAATAAAAAGAAATGTTGATATTAATGATTTATCCGAAGATAAAAAAAAGGAATATTTAAATCTATTTGAAACAGCTAAAAAGTCAGTTATAACAGCCCATAATTTCATACGTGACAAAAATGATATATCTTCGGTTTCTTTAAGAGAACTTAGAAGATTTAGTATATTTTATATATATTTTAAAAATTATTTATCTATTAAAAAGAAAAGTGAAGAAAAAAATGAAATGCAGATATATTTATGGATAAAAAATTTATTTTTTGATGATCTTAATGAATATAATATATATAAATATTCCGTTATTTTAAGTATTTTTATGTGCTATTATTTAAGGATTAAAAAAAAAGAAGATCGTAAAGAATTTGCTGAGAAAATGAATAAAATATTTAGAAAAAATTTTAATATAAACTTTTTGGATATTCCAAAAAGAGAAGAAGAATATATTATAAATAATATCAAATTACCTGAAGGTATTGCAAAAAATGAAGCTCTTTTAAATAACTTATTTGTTTTATTTATTTGCATTACAGCAAAAATTCCTTTGTTTATAGTTGGAAAGCCGGGATGTAGTAAATCATTAAGTGTTCAATTATTATTTAAATCAATGAAAGGAGAAGATTCAGAATCTGCCATTTTTAAAAATTTGCCAAAGTTATATTATAATTCATATCAGGGTTCTTTAGCTTCTACTTCTCAAGGAATTTTAAAAATATTTCAAAAAGCGAGAAGAATTTTAAAACAATTAGATGATAAACAATTAGAAAAAGTTATTTCCATGGTATTTATTGATGAAATGGGTTTGGCAGAACATTCTCCAAATAATCCATTAAAAGTTCTTCATTCTGAATTAGAATAAGATTTAAATGAAGGAAGAAATAAAATCTCTTTCGTTGGAATTTCAAATTGGAAATTAGATGCCTCAAAAATGAATAGAGGTATTTATTTATCAATTCCTGAGCCGGATGAAGAAGATTTAAAAAATACTGCAGTGACAATAGCTGAATCTTATAATAAATCCTTAACAAATCTAAATGAAGATATTTTCAAAGAACTTGCAAAGACTTATCATTCATATATAAATGAACTTAAAAAAATATAGATAATGAAGATTTTCATGGAGCAAGAGACTTTTATAATATGATTAAAATAGCTGCGAAAATTTTATCAAATAAATATCCGAATGGACCTTATGATAATATTGAAAATAATGTTAAACAAAATGTTGGAGTTAATAGTATAGAAAGGAATTTAGCTGGATTAAAATTTGATTCAAAACCAGAAACTTCTTTAGAAAGAGTAAAACAAATATTTCAAAAAGATTATAATAATATAAATGTTTCTAAACAATATGATGTTATTGAAAGAATAAAAGAAAATATTAATGATTTGAATAATAGATATTTATTATTAGTTACAAATTCAAAAATCAGTGAATATTTAATTTATTCTTTATTAAGTGAAGTATATCAAATAAAAAATATAATTTCAAAAGTTGGAAAAGACAAAATTCAAATCAAAAAAGAAATAATTAGTTATATTGGTAGTAGATTCGATGATGATGACAATTCAGAAGAATATATTTTAAAAATGATTAATAAAATTCAAGTCCAAATGGAAAAGAATGTTGTTCTTATATTAAAAGATTTAGAAAGTGTATATCCTTCATTATATACTTTATTTAATCAAAATTTCACAATTATAGGAGAAAAAAATTATGCGAGATTATCTGTTGGATACAGTAATAATTCTTTTTCTTTTGTTAATAATGAATTCAAATGTATTGTTATGGTCAATGAAAAACAAATATCTAAAGAAGAGCCTCCTTTCTTAAATAGATTTGAAAAACATATAATTGATTTTGAATATTTATTAACAAATGATCAAATTAATTTTGCAGAGAGGATAATAAATATTAGAAGAAATATGGAAGAAATGCAAATGAATAATAAAACTATAAAATATGATATGAAAAAATTATTTATAAACTTTAATAAGGAAGAAATTCAAGGAATTATTTATTATTTATCAAAAAAGAATAAATCAGTTGAAGATATTGAAGATTTTATTTTGCAAAAAATATCCATGGTAATGCCTCAAGACTTTATATTACTAATGAATTATTCTGAAAATAATAATATTTTTAAAAATGAATATGAAAAAATTTCTAGATTTTATAAGGAAATTGATCATTCAAATTTAATAAATTATTTAAAAAATTTCGAAAAAAATAAAACTATTATTTATACTTTTAGTAGAATATTGGAACAGTTTTTGACGATTTTGGATAATAAAGATATTGAAAAAAATTTTATAGAAACAAAAAAATTTGGAAAATTGAGAAAAGAAAATATAAAAATATTAACAATTAGTTCAATAGATTCAGAAAATGAACTTGAAAATGAATTTGATAATTTTTTTAATAATTCGAAAGAAAAATTATTTATATTTAAATTTTCTGCAAAAGAGAGTGATAAAATTGATTATCTTAAAAATTATATAGAAGAGAGAGAAAGAAATAATAATGATCCAACAATGAATAAGGCTTATATTTTCATAATTTATTTGAAAAGGATATTTAATTATGAAGATACAGAATTTTCAAAGATGAATGATATAGAAGAAATAACTACTTTTTTAAATGAAAATTATTATCAAATATTTATTGATAATATAAATGGTATAAATGAAAATATAAGTAATTTAATTGGATTAAAAAATCAAGAAGAATTAGTCAAAAAATGCATTAAAGACATTGATTCAATTGTTATAAAAAATATATATAGTATTTTTAGTTATTTTAGTTATACACTCAAATCTCAAATTAAAGGCTTAGATATAAAGCAAAATAATTATAAGAAGAATATAGTTGAATATATTGCAAAAAGTAATTATTTAAAAAATATTATATTAAAGGAAATATATAAATTAAATTCATTTAAAAAAAATGAAACAGACTTAGTAAAAGATATATTCATAAATAATAAAATAAATCAAAATAGTACAGATTATATAACAGAAATTACTGAATATTTAGTGAATAATATTTTAGAATATTTGAATCAATTTATTTTCAAAAGTGAAAAAAGAAATATTTTATCTTCTTTTTTAAATTATAAAAATGATGAAGAAAAAAAAATATTAGAAAATAAATTTGTTGAATATTCCATAGAAAATTCCTTTGAGGAAATAAATGCTGAAGAAAATGTTAAATTTATTAATGAAATAGGATTTAATTCTGTTGAAATATTATTAGGTATTCAAATTCCAGGAATTAAGCAAATAATTGAAAATATAATATTATATATAAATAATAAAGAAATCGATGATATTTCTTTAGCTGATGAATTTGCAAAAAATGAAAATGATTTAAGAAACTTTGAAAAAGATGAAGAAGACAACAATAGTAAAAGAAGAATAGAAAAAAATATAGAAAAAAATCAAATGAATTTATACAATCATATATTATCCATTCCTTTATTCAAAAAAATTTTTTTCGATTTAGATTCTAATAACTGTCAAAAAGAAGAAGCGATTAATTTTTATAATATGTTATATAATGATTATTTACAAATTTTCTTTGCGAATAATTTTGATTTAACATTAAAAGATGAATTTAATGTTGAACTTATTGATAATTGGAAAACATTAGTTAAAAAACTTGTAAAGCATAGATTTAGTGATTATGATCAATATATTAAAATAGATGAATTATTAAAAAAATTCTCACGAGAAATTTTATATATAGAATCAAATAAAAAATATATAATTTTAGTTTTATTAATATATAAAAAATTATCTTTTATTCAATTATTAAATGAAAATATAAATAGAATTATTGAAAAAAAAGAAATAAAATATGAATATGCAACCGAAAGATCCCCAGCAGAATCAAAAAAAGTAAATGAATGCTTTTTTATATTAATTGAATCTATGATTAAAATAATTTTGAAGGAAAATAATTTATATAACAAAGTAGGAGAAAATGTATTAGGTTTTATAAATACTATTAGGGAAATATATCATTATGCTTCACAATTAAATTATGAATTAAATCTTTTTTCAAAAGAATTATCTAATATAAAATGCTTTATTGATATAGAAAATGTTTTTAATGAAATTGGGGAATATAAAGAAGAAAATATAAAGAAATTAATCAATATCATTATTGAAAAAAATAAATTGAATAAAATGAACGAAGAACTAAAAGAAAAAGATATATTAGATATATATGATAATATAAAAAATTTATACGATTTTTTAAAAAAAATAATAGGAAAACATAGAAATTTTTCGAAGATATTTAATGATATATTACATGGAGAATATATAAGAATAACTGATGAGAAATTCAGAAAATTAATATTAAAATTAATAATAGATAATGAAGACATTATAAAAGATTCTACAAAAATATTCATAATATTTTTCAATGATGTTACAGGCATTAATGATTTAGAGTCAATCGAGAAAGGAGATGAGGAAATAAATAAATATAATATGTATTTCGAAATTGTAGAAGAAGGTCTTAATAAAAAAGGAGCTGCAAAAATTAGATTAGAACAAATACTTTTAAATTTATTTGAAAGCTATTTTCTAAATTTTTTTGAGGAAATTCCTAATTTGGAAAATGATATATTACAAATTCATTTTAATCAATATTATGAATCAAAAGCCAACTTTAGAACAAAAAATGAATTAATAATGTTAGATTTTTCTCTCAAAATTTTTAGGAATAAAATATTAAATTTAGAAAGAATATTTTATCAAAAAATATTAGATAAAAGTGACACAGAGAACAATAAAATAAATTATCCAAATATATTAAAGTTATATTCAATTGCTTATATCAAAATTTATTTATACAAAGCAATTCATTTTATCCTTGATAATCAATCAAAGTTACATGAGGATATTTTATTAGCTATAAGAGGTGATTCAATAAATGATTTCAGAAGACTAATAAAAATATATATACTTAAGTTAATAAATAATTCCTTAGATAATTATCAAGATTTGCAAAATTATCATTTTAAAAGTCATAATATTATTTTTATTGATGATTTCAAAGAACAATTATTTCAAGAAAAAAAAGAGATTTTAAATTATTATTTTATAGCATCTGAACAAAAAAAAGAAATTTATAATGAATTCATTATAGAACTAGATAAATTAATAGAAAATGACTTTAATTCAGAAACTAAATTATTATTAAAATATATCAAAGAAGAAAATATTGATATTTTTTATTCTATTATAGCTAATAAAATTTTATCAAATATCGATTTAAACAATAGATTATATATTAAATTTGTATCTTTTTATAAAAATTTGATTAATAAAAATGAAAATAATGCTTCTCAAAATATGAAAGAATTACTCGCTTTATTTACTGACGAAATTAAATTTACAACTATAATTACAAATAAAATAAAAATACAAAACAAAGATAACATTTCAAATTCAATCGATTATAAGAAATACGAAATAGTCCTAAATAGTTTAAGATTTTGCATTCAAACAACATATAAAAAAAATCAAAAAAATTTATATTATAATATACTAAGTAATAATGTTTCAAATATAATTGATAGTTATTGTCTTCCAGGAATTGATGAACCTGATAATTCTTTTATAAATAATTATCATCAAATAGAAGAGCATCTAAATACAAAGTCTCCTGATCATGGTGCCTATGTCTGCTCTTGTGGTACTTA
>Ga0256407_10012157_pt1 | contig 11756 bp, 6 predicted proteins | sample RumenRJG_04DNA_FD_193489 | JGI IMG/M metagenome (GOLD analysis project Ga0256407, IMG submission 193489) | Bovine rumen microbial communities from Lethbridge, Alberta, Canada - RJG_04 | ecosystem: Host-associated > Mammals > Digestive system > Stomach > Rumen | place: Canada: Alberta | collected... | reverse complement strand
TCATATACTTGTCTGTTTGATAATCGTAATATTTTATTTGGTTTACTAAAGTTGATATGTATAGGTTTACATTTTGATTCGGTTGCAAATTTAACGCAATTTTGTTAAAGGAACTTTATTTCGAGTAACAAAAACAATACAAAAATGTAACATTATGCAGAAAAAGCGCTACTTACGAACGTCAAAATTCTTGCGATAATCATCATGAATGATACCACTGGCCTTATTTCCATCGAAACGAGTAGGCATAATTATGAATTCTGGCACATTAAACGAAAGGAACCGTTCACGGTAGAAACGACGCGGGTTGCGCTGGGGCAGCATAAACGCCTTACTGATACCACCATCTTTATCAACATGACAGAAATAAGGACGCGTATAAAGTCCGTCGTCACGACGCGAACTCAGCACAAGCCAGCGCGAATTTGTGCTCCAGTTATGAAATGACTCTGTATCTTCCGAGTTAGCTGCAGTCATCACGCGACTCTCGCCTGTTAAGAGATCAAGCAAATACAGGTCGGCCTCATGATGCCAGATACTGAACTGTCCATAATCTGAAAGCGTGTAGCAGAGGAAACGGCCGTCGTATGAAGGACGGGGGAAAGATACCGACTTGCCCTGCGCAACGGCGTCGAATACTGTTTCGATACTGTCACCGAAGCTGCCAGTCTCCGGATTGAAATCAACACGACAGAGATTATATCGGATTGAATCCAGCTTATAAATGCCCTCTGGAATGGATTTGGCTGCACAGAAATACAGCGACCTGCCATCGGCAGAGAAGACAGGAAAGGTCTCGTATATCGAATCCTGCTTGAGAACTGGCGACAGCAGGAGCTCGTTCTTCTCTACATCGTATACCTGCAGGTCGGAGGCTGTATCAAACACCTCTATACGATTGCGGTGAGCACTATGGAACAACTGACTCGTTGAGTTAGTAGAATAAGCGATGTATCGGCCAGAAGGATGCCAATAAGGATACACACAGAAACCAAGCGTCTGATCGGTCTTGGTATTATAGGCGATAAGGGGACTGTCGTTATGGCGCAACAAAGTAGCACCATGAGGACCACGGATATGCAGACTCATATCGGCAGGGTTACCACGGTTAAAGCTATGACAGTTCACGCAGCCTTCAAACTGCGTATTCTCTATCAATGCACGCTCATCGAACGATGACAGATCACGTTCATAGATGCCCATCTTACTCCACACCTCGTAGCCTGGCGCTATCAGACGGTAGCAGAGTCCATAGTCAATGCTGTCGGTACTGACATAAATAGAGAATGGCTGATATGTATGCCAACCGTCCTCGTATTTTGCCGAAACGGTGACGCTTAGCGAGTCTCCGAGGTTCTGTGCAAGTAGAGTATGCCAGTCTTCAAGGTCGAAATCAACCGATTCCTCACCCTGACTATGCAGGCTATTACCATGATTGTCTGTCACTAACGCATCAATTAGCTGTGCCTGCTCATCAGCCATACCAAAGTTGAGAGGGGCTATATTCACAGGAACAGTTACACCAAGGTAGTCGGGATATATATCAGGCCGGGCAGCCTCCTGCGTGGCATTCTCTACAGCTGTTGAGCAAGCTGCCAGCATCCAGCACCCAACACCAAACACCCAACACCTTATCATCTCATTCAGAACTTTTTTCATTGTTGTTTGAGTTTAACCAGTAGTTTTGCATAGCCCTCACGATTGTTTGTCAGCATATAGTACGCTTTCAGATACTCCAGGGCAAGCATATTATCCGTATTGCTAAAATATAGATCTTCGAGCATTTCGGGAGTCACATGGTCGCTGAACAAGAAACTGTCCTTATATAGCGACTTACGAAGACGCCCGTATTCAGGATGTTTTGCAATCGCCTCTTCATCTCCTAACAGCGGCAGTGTCTCGTTGGCCCAGTCACGATAGAAAAGGGTTTTCTGCAGGGCCATCAGATATTTACGCGCTACCCCGTAGCTGCCGATAATCAGGTTTGTCTGTGCCAGACGCTTATAGCAGCGACCACTCTTCTGGAAATCAAGAATAGCTTCCTGCGCCTCGAACACCGTACGTTGAGCCACATAAATCATACCCAACTGATAGAATGCCTCGGCAGTAGGCATCGGACTGACAGCATCGCTCTGAACATCAGGCAGCAGACCGGCTATACCATTCTGATTATAATCGAACAAGTGTTGGGTTAGTTGGCCGCGCATGGCCAGGGCCAGATTCTGTACCGTCACCCCTATCTGGTTGTTCGGTTTCTCTGCATTAGCTGTTTCTATGATTCGATTCCACAACTGATGACTGGCCATGAAGTCATACTGCATTACCTTCTCAGCCTTGAAATTGGCATTCTTCCAAACAACCGCCCCCATAACAACGGCCACTAACGCGAATGAGCAGAGAGGTATAACCAAACCTTTCGAATCCTTCAGCCACTTACGACATACATAAACAAGGAGAGGAATAGCGAGCGCTAATAGCCATGCTACATAAAGCAATGTAGGGAATACCTTAGGGTATCTATAGTAATGACTGCCGCTCCAATAACTACCTACCATCCAATATAGTATAGGGAGGACAACAATCACTGCGATATATCGCCCCCAGCCTTTCGGTAGTTTACTAAGGCCCCAAACAGCCAGGAGTGTGAGCAACACAGCCCATACGCCCCCCATGAGTGCATGCTCGTCGAGCAGAAAGAGCCAAAGCAGGAATGAAGGTACATAGCTCAGTCCGTAAAACCAGCCACCACCTACAAATCTGGAAACCAGCAGTTGTATAGCCGAAAGCAGGATACCAATAATTACAGCTCCCACCCAGGCATAAAGGAAGAACTGCGTGCAAAAGCGACCTAACAGGTCGGCCACGCCGCCTGGTTGCTTGACGATATCCCACACATAATTGCTGTCAAACAGAAACAGTTGAAACTGCTCCTGATAATGCAAGTGATGAGGATATGCCTGTGCTAAAAACAGGACTACCGCCACACAGAAAAGACTACTTATCAAATACTTTACTGAATTCATCTACACTAATCTTAACAGGTTCAACCATAAACTCAGGACGGTTGTAGCTCTTTAGCAGGAAAGTGTTGTGCTCGGGATCCTCCTGTGGCAACAGGAATGCCTTCCCAACCTTTCCGTCTTTGAAATAGGCAAAATATACACGACTGTAGTTACCATCTTCACGGCGACTGGCCAGCATCATCCAATGACCATTGCTCGACCAGCTGGGATAACTATCAGACATGCCCTCACTGTTCAGTTTTGTTAGATCGAGAGGGGAAGAGTTCTTTTCATCAAGCGGCAAACAAACAATGTTTGCGTCATGGTGCCATATATGGAAGCAACCATACCGTCCCTGTGCAAACAACAGATATCGGCCGTCAGGACTAATACGAGGTAGAGTGGCGCTATTATTCTGTGAAGCAGCATCATACACCAACTCTTCGTCGCCGAAGTTGTGCGTTGCCACATCAAACGAGCGGCGATAGATGTTGTATTGTATCTTTTCATAATATCGTCCTATCTCGTTATCCCTATCTTTAATGTTCAGCTCCTCTGGCAGTGGCACCGACTTACAATAATAGAGGTATTTGCCATCAGGCGACCAGGTGGGATAAACCTCCAAGAGCGTAGAATCGTTGCTGACAACGCTTACTGAGTCGGTCTTAATGTCATATAGTATCAAATCGCTCTCAAGGTCGTAAACCTCAAGTTTATTAGGATTAGAGGTATGAAAGCCCTGACGTGTCAGGTCGGTAGAGAAGGCGATCAACTTCTCTGTAGGATGCCATGCAGGATAAACACCTCCAGAGATGGTATAGTCGCGCTTCAGATTGACTCTCGATACCTTGCCATCGTTAACGATGACGGTACCGCCATTAGACTTGCGAACATGAAAGAGCATGTTATCCGTTTTGAAGTTCTGATAACTGTGGCAGTTGATACACTGACCTTTCTTAATATCAGTACAGGTAATCTCGTTGTTGAATATCTGTGTTTCTTCGAACGAGGTGATGTTACGTTGCGCTAATTCCATGAAACTCCATGCCACATACGACGGCTCAATCAGTCGATACGACACATATTCATCGATTGGCTCTTCAGCTACACGTATCTCAAAGGCATTATACTTCAGCCATGCGCCTTGTTTCTGTCCCCAGACCTCTACTTTCAGAGCCTTTCCTTTTGCAGCATTGAGCATATCATGCCACTCTTCTTCGGGAATCTGCACCTTCACACCATTGCCATAGGTCTGCTGCTGGCCATCAGGGGTACTGATACGAGCCACACAAGCCTCAAACTCATCGGCAGAAAGCATGAAGTTAAGCGGTGCAATGTTATAAGGCACCGTCACATTGCAATAATCAGGAAAAATTGCAGGCAGACTCTTTGTCTCCTTGGATGAAGATGGCACATCGGGGCGACTTGCACACGATGCCAAAAGCAATATAGCTGCACTAAAAAGCAGTGTATAATAGTGAATATATCTTTTCATTGTTTTCTTATGATTGAACTTCGCTTCCTTTTCTCTTAACCATATTCGAGTATTGTCTTCCGAAGATGTTATAATACCAATAGGTGTCACCCCATTCGTCACGCATTTCTTTGGCGGCTTCACCGATGGTCTTTCCAGGCTTAACATGTTCTGTTAAAGCCTTATTGAACTGTTTATAGCGGTTATAAATTTCCTCCTCTATAGGAATCATCATACGCTTTTCTTCTGGGAATCTGTCGATAAAGAAGATATAAGCCTCCTGGGCATGCAAAGGGAAATCCTCGCCCGCATGCAAATTCAGATAATTACGCAAAGAGGGCCAGAAACGATGAGCGTCACAACGCAGCATGGCATAGAACAGCCTCTGTTCGGAAGCTACCTTACTGTCAAGTCTCTGCCAAAGACTGATCGTATTAACGATATAACTATCACTATTCTCTACTCCGGTCACTTCATCGGGGTAACAGTTCTGTAGCGACTTCACATTTTCTGTAACAGGAGCCGGCTGCCAATTGGCATAGACAAACAGATGATGCAGCAAAGATGAATAACGCTCTACCAGTGCCTTATCTCCCTTAGCTAAATTACAACGTGAAAGTGTCTTCAAGTAAAAAGGAGAGAATCCCACTTGTATCGCCTTTTCGAAATTAAGACGTATGGCTTCATTCATCAGTCCATAGTTGTAATACACCAATGGCGATGCAATATCCAGAAAGGACACATGTAAAGAATCCGGATTTGTGATGGGATAGCCGATATTTCCCGTCTTAAAAGAACGGTCAAGAAGGCCTCCTTCGTTCATCAGGGCAACATTTTTCAGCATCACGATGGTGGTTGTTGGCTTAGGGTTATCGGCAGAAATGTTTAAGACCTCCTTCCAGTTATCATCTGCAGCGTAACGAACCATTCGCATCTCATCGATGTAGTTCTGGTCATAGAACATCTGCGACCAAGTATATGAGATACCTGCAGCAGCACACAACACAGGAATGTACCACTTGGCAAGATTTTTTCCACATAAGGGGATCAGTACTGAGACAGCCCCAAGCAACCAGAACGGATATGAGAGTTGCGGAGCGCTATCGTTTGGAGTTTCAAAACGCGGCATACCAGCCAATACGACATCGCCAAAATTAAGATTTGAATAGAACTGGGTATGCCAGATACTGGAAGTAAAAAGAAGTAGTACGATACCTACCAGCTCACGCCAGGTCATCTTGTCGCTAAGTGCAAGACAGGCTACAAACAGTAAAGCATACCATCCAAGCACAGGATAAATACAAGCTCCCAATACATACCATACAAGATGCCACTTCCTTGGTGTACTGCTTGCAGCCCAAAGGAGCAACAGCATCAAAAGATAGGCAACTGACTGCGAGAACCAATAGCCTCTGATGGTGGAAATATAAATCCAATATCCCAAATCAACTACAGAGACCAGCAGACAGGCAACAGGCAAGAGCATCAGCGCAGAGGCGCCTCCCTGTAACCGAAATGCTTTAGCACCCACAAGAAATATCAAGAGCCATATAACAACCAACATACTGGCTCCTATAGCAGGTTGATAAAAGAACTGTGTGAGCCAGGCGCCCACATACTGCATCAAGCCAAATGGCTTTGACATGAGTGTATGAAAGAAAGGGGTTCCAAAAAGAAATACAGAACGATCGTGTGCCGTATAAAGAACCTCCTGGTTAAGGTATAATATATATACTATAAATAAAATGAAAGTCAAAAGACTTACACAGAGGATAGCACGAGAGAATATGTTTTTATTAGTCATTGTTTTGAGTTAAAGGGCCGGCCCACTTAAATGAGCCGGCCCTAAAGATTTATTCCTATAAGGAATGATTAATACTCATAGTAACAAGCCTTGATTTTAACTTTGCCTCGAGTCATCAAGAGGTCAAGGTCTTTACCTTCACCGCCAGCATCTGAAGGAGCACATGACTTAGCGATTTCATCGGTAATTTCAAGTTCCCAGTAACCTTTACCAATAGGAACATTATCAGCAAATGTTGGATTCCACCAACCATTCATAACACGAACTGTGAGACCAACATCACTAACACCATCGCCCCAGATAAACGGACCCTCTTCAGCATCTGTGATCTCAAAGACGAGTGTCTTTTTACCAAAATAGGTATCACCATCAAGATAGGGGAAATGCTTACCTTCATTATCACTGAAACGTCCAGCTGCTGCGTCATTAGACTCAAGCCAGAATTCTGGTTGTGCAACAGGGTCCTCTCCATAGAAGTACTTCTTCTTAATTGGATCAGTCTCTACCTCGCAGTTGATTGGGAATTCAGCCTTCACTTCTGTACCATCAGAGCAGATACCTGTCAAGGTAACAACATACTCACCAACCCTCATCTTCTTCTTAGCATAATTACCAATAAGGTTTTTACCTGCTACATTCCAAACAGCGTTAACTGGCGCAGAGGTAGAACAGGTGAGAATATTACCATTCTTACCATCTGCAGACTTGTCAACTGTAACAGTGGTCTTTGCTATGAGCTCATCAACAGTGATGTGGCCATTAGTGCTGATATCCTCATGAGTAGGATCGCAAGCAAAAAGCGCACATGCTGCGACAAAAAGCATAAATATCTTTTTCATATTGATTACTTAGTTAGAATATTAATAAAGTGTCTTATACTGTGTTTCAGCATCTGCAGCATCCCAACCTGGGTTCTGCACCAGCTTACCATTCATCAGATTGATCTGAGACAGAGGCTTAGCTAAGAAACCATTTGTATCAGCATAACGTTTAGCCCAAGAGCAAGTCATGTGCTCCATTGAACGCTTGTTAGCCTTGTCACCGAGACAAACAATCTTCTTACCAGCCTGAGCCTGAAGAGCCTTAGCAGCGTATGAGCTTTCACCAGAGTCGATACCTGACCAACGACGCATATCGTTGAAACGAATTCCCTCGAATACAAACTCCCAACGGCGCTCATCCTGAAGGGCCTTCAGCGAGTAAGTAGTGGTCAGAGGTACACCTGCACGAGCCTGAACCTGGTTCATATACTGTACATCACCAGTGAGCTCAGAAGCCATCAGCAGAACGTCAGCGTAACGCATCAGATAATAATCCTCGAAATGGTCACCCTGCATAGGATTGTCAAGTGAGCTGCTTGAATAACCAGTAACAGCATCCCACCAAGGGCTGTCACCTGTCAGAGCATCAAGTGTAATAGAGTTGAACTTCTTAACACCGTAACCAGACTCCTCACAGTCGTCCTTTACATATGAATATTCAGCACACTCATTCTCGCAGTCAATCAGAGAACCAAGCTTACGAATATCAGAATAGTCTCCAGCCTTTTCTGCAGAAGTCCAATCATCCCAGATGTTACAAGAAGGAGTTCCTTGTCCCCAACCCTGAGTAAATGGATAGGTGTAATCGCGGTTACCATTGTTACCGTTTACACGCAGACCCCAGAAGGTTGACAGATAGTTACAATACATACGGCTAGTAGAGTACATACCACCATTCTCGATAGCACCGTTGATACCCCACTTAGAAGCATTCATGAACTGAATCTGGAAGATCTCCTCAGTGTTACCATTGCCCATACCTGGTTGGTCGAAGCAGTTCTCACGCTTCATGTCAGCAATAAACTCATAAGCATGCTTCTCTCCATCATGAGCCTCATCCCACAGCAAGCTGTTAGAATACTGCCAAAGTGAACGATAGTCCTCACAGAGTTTGTAACCACCTGCAGCAATGATATCCTTCAAATCGCTTACAACATCGGCCTTAGAGAGAGAGCCTCCCTGGCAACCTTCCTGCTCAACCAGGTTGATAGTAGCATCACCTGTTGATAGGTCTGCAACCTTCTTATAGAAACCAGCCCAGAACATATATGCACGTGCCAGGAATGCCTCAGCTGCATACTTGTTAGCATGACCGTCGCCATTGATACCGTATCCGGACTCTCTGCTCATCAAGTTCTTACCAGAAGTAAAGTCAGAAAGAATCTGTGGATAGATAACCTCTTCAGCACTTACCTGCTGCTGCATTTCCTCTGTAATAGTGGTAGAGGTAATCAGGGGGACATCACCAAACAACTGGGTCAACCACAGTGTATAGAGGCCACGCATAAAGTAAGCCTCACCAAGAAGCTGATCGCGCTGAGCCTTCTCATTGTCCTTCCAGGGCACATTATCGATAGTCTCGATGGTATTGTTAGCACGAGCGATACCTCCATAAAGCAGGAGGAATGGTGTCTCGTACTGGTTACTACTCATCTGAACGAGATGATGAAGTGACTTAACCTTGTTGTCCTGCAAACCACCACTTCCGTAGCAGTTATCTGACATAACTTCCCACCAGAAGAAAATATTCTGGTTATCTGAGTCACCACCACCCATGGTATTCATGATACTATAGGTTGCAGCAATCTCGGCCTCAACATCTGCAGGTTTACCTGGGAAGGTAGCCTGTGTCATCTCTGTAGGACGTGGATCTGTATCCAACATGTCGTTACAAGATGTAAACATACCAGCTGACAAAACAGCTGCTGCTGATAAAATATACTTTTTCATATCTTAATAGTCGAATTAGAATTTAATACTTGCACCAACCAGATAAGTACGTGATGGTGGGTAAAGACCAAGGTCAATACCAGAAGCCCAACTATCAGCACCACCAGACGAACCAATCTCAGGATCGAGACCAGTGTACTTTGTGAATGTGTAGAGGTTCTGAGCCTGTACATAGAGACGAAGCTGCTGGAATGGGCAACCCTTCCAAACGTGCTTGAAGTCGTAACCCAAAGTTACAGTCTTAATCTTGAAGTAATCGCCATTCTCCATGTAACGGGTTGAGTTCCAGATAGTGTTCTGGTGACCGGTACCAGAGATACGTGGCTGAGAGTTTGATGTGCCCTCACCATGCCAACGATTCAGAATTGTGGTATCGTAGTTATGCCACCAAGAGTCACCATAAGAACGGTAAGAACGCATAATCTGCTGACCGAATGCACCGGCACCGTTTACAGCGAAGTCAAAGCCCTTGAACTGCAGACCAAGGTTGATACCAAGCATGACGTCTGGGTTAGGATTACCAATCTCATGACGGTCGCAATTACCGCCTTCTGCATAAGTAATCACACCATCGTTATTCCAGTCATCCCAGATGCAGTCACCAGGCATAGCGTTGTCAAGAACGGCCTTACCAGCTGTGCGTGCAGCCTCAATCTCTTCCTGACTTTGCCAGATGCCACTGTATGACATACCATAGAAGTAACCGATAGGCTTGCCTTCCTCAGCACGATACAGGAACTCTGTACCCTGAGAGAGGATACCACCAGCACCATTCAGATAATGGTTCTCGTTAGCGATACGTGTTACCTTATTCTTATTAGTAGCAAGGTTTACACCAATGTTATAGCTGAAGTCCTTACCAATCTTATCATTCCAAGTAAGAGCAAGCTCAATACCAGTGTTCTGAACGTCACCACCATTGATATAAGCAGGGCTAGCTCCATAGATACCAATCTGAGGACCTCTGATTAACCAGTCCTTAGTGGTTTTCTTATACCAATCGAAGTTTACACCCAGACGACTGTTGAGGAAGCGAGCATCAAAACCGAGGTCGAGCTGCTCAGATGTTTCCCAAGTCAGGTCAGGGTTAGGAACGATATCAGCGTAAGCACCAGTCTTTGGAGTACCACCGATAGAAGTGTTCATTTCAGAACCGAACTTGTAACCACTGTCACCAGAGCCACCAGTCTGACGGATAGTTGCCAGATACTGATACTTTGGAATACGGTTGTTACCGTTCTGTCCCCAAGATGCACGGATCTTGAAGAAGTCAAGCCAGCTCTTAGTTGTCTCCATGAACTTTTCGTTAGTAACTACCCAACCTGCAGATACAGATGGGAAGAAGCCCCAACGCTTACCGTCGTTAAAGATACTAGAACCGTCATAACGAACAGTTACAGTAGCCATATAGGTCTCATTCCAGTCCCAATTCAAACGGCCGAAATAAGAAGCGAGATACTCTTCATCATTTGGAGAACCAGTGAGAGTTGCATCAGTAGCACTAGCAAGCTTCATGTTAGAAAGATATGCTGAATTCCAACCCTTCAAAGTTGCAAGCTGCTCACCAAGCTTAGCCTTGTTAGAACCACCGAGGTTTACACCCCAAGCACTGCTCTGGAATGACTGACCAACCATGGCGCTGATCTTGTGGAGACCAAGCATTGGAAGATCGTAAGTCAGTGTATTTTCAATTGAGAAATTGCTGCTCAACCAAGCATTCTGGCTAACAGTATAAGATTCAACAGTTCCTGAACCTGACGAAGGAGAACGTGGCTCACCATAGTTGCGGTATGCACCTGCACCCCAGTTGTAGTTGAACTGAGAACGGAGTCTCAAACCCTTAATTGGCTGGATGGTCAGGAATGCAGTAGCACTTGCATTGAGGTTGCGGCTCTCTGCCATAGAGTTGAATCCACCCTTCTCAAGACCTTCCCATGGGTTGTTGAACCAATAGTCATTCCAACCTGCACCATAATTAACATGGTTATAGATTTCGCCATTGTCGGCATACTGTGGTACCAATGGGTTTGTCTGAAGCAGACTGTGGATATAGCTCCAGTACATACCATCCTCAGCGAGGTCGTGGTTCTTGCTATAGCCAATAGAGATATTCTCACCGATGGTGATAGCATCGAAGTCCTTAGCTTTCAGAAGCACGTGATCACTGTTGATGCGGATAGTGTGACGCTTGTAGTAAGAGGCTCTGTCGGCGCCCATGATACCCTCGTTACCAGTATAGGTATAAGACATGTTGAACTTTGAACGATCTGAACCACCAGTCAGAGTTACAGAATGGTTCTGCTGAATAGCATTCTTATTCTCGAATGCTCCCCACCAGTCAGTTCCTTGCCAACCGCCTTTTACCTTATCAACAATAGCCTGTGGAACATAAGCGGCAAAGTCTACCTTCTGACCAGATGTATTGAAGCTGTACTCATCCATGATATTCATGAACTGCTGAGCATTCAACATCTGAGGACGCTTATAGGCGTTTGACCAACCCATAGCACCATTATAGCTGAGCTCAATCTTACCGGCCTTTCCCTGCTTGGTTGTAACCAGAATAACACCGTTAGCAGCACGTGATCCATAGATGGCTGCAGATGCAGCATCCTTCAACACGTCGATGCTCTCGATATCGTTAGGGTTAATACCGTCGAGGTTACCACCAGCAACACCATCGATTACATAAGAGGTGCTGAATC
>Ga0256407_10012156_pt1 | contig 11757 bp, 10 predicted proteins | sample RumenRJG_04DNA_FD_193489 | JGI IMG/M metagenome (GOLD analysis project Ga0256407, IMG submission 193489) | Bovine rumen microbial communities from Lethbridge, Alberta, Canada - RJG_04 | ecosystem: Host-associated > Mammals > Digestive system > Stomach > Rumen | place: Canada: Alberta... | reverse complement strand
CATAAATTCGCGGTCGGCCTCCGTGGAATGCGTGAGCAGCACGTAATAGTCCATAAAGTGTCGCAGCCCCACGCCCTCGTGCCTAAAGTGGTAATACAGATGCTCCAGTTGCATGAGCAGTGCGAAACGGATACTCGGCGCACAGAACCCCTCGGGCACAAGCACCGAATTCTCGGACTCCGCAAGCAACACCCTCTGGAACTCAGCATCCCCGAGCAAAACCTCCGCGGGCCTGTGGTGCACCTCGATTTCCACCCCCTTCTCGTTGCGAAAACTTATATGATGCGAAACCTTAAACGCATCGTTCAACTCTGAAATGAACCCCATGTCGAGCATGAGACGTTCCACCTTATCGTAGCCGCCCGGAATCCAGATATCGATATCGCCCGCCTGCCTCGAAAACGGATCGGGATAAAGTCTCGCGTTGGCTTGCCCCTTCAATATAACACTCCGGAAACCGCGTTCAGCAAAAAGGCGCGTGTAACGGGCCGCCTCCTCGTTCATCTGGCAGTTCACCCCGCGCAAAGTCTCGACAAAACCCGACAAACGGATAGAAAGAATACGTGGAGGGCGGGATTCCGCAGGCAAGCGAGACAACGCACTTAAGGCCACCCCAAGTACCGTCTGCTGTTTGGCCAAAGCGAAAAGCGACTGCCACTCAGCCTCGGTAAGGGAAAACGGGAATTCCTGCGTGACGCCGAGCGCCACACGCAAAAGGCTACACAACACAACATCTAAAGATTTTTTCATACCTCCGTCATCCAAAACACTAATGAAGAACCAAGTGTGGAGAAACAAAAAAACTCATAGCCCAAGTTTCTTTTTCAATTCTTCAACCTTCATGACTCTTTGATAATAAGTATTTCCTGTTCTTCCAACAGAATCTCGAATGTACCATGTTTCTTCCTGGCGAATAACCTTAGCAGGCATTCCACCAAGCAGAACATTATCCTGCTGGCAGTCCTTATTTACTAAAGAATTCGCCCCAACAGAGATATTATTGCCTAATTTAACCTTAGAAGTTATTTTCGCTCCTGTTCCCATATACAAGCCATCTCCGATAATTTTCCCATTACTAGATATACATACAGATGTTTGAAGAACAGCATAATTTCCAATTCTGTTCGTATTTCCAACAACAATTGTACCATAGTGAGGAATAACTACTCCATAACCAAGAGCATCTGAGCCTATGGTAAAACCCAATTTCATTCCAAGTCGTTCATATTTTGCATAATGAATAGCCAAAAGCAATTTGCTTAACAATCCTCTCTGGTGCCTATAATATGACACCTTTCGCATTTCTACCAAGAAACGAGTTTTACACTTGTAATCAGGAGATATGAGTTTTCTAAATGTACCAGAAAAGCCTTCTCCGATATCATTCATTATCTTATCGGCAAGAATAACAAATTTAAGTTCTTTTTTTGTTTTTATCTCCATAAACATCCTCGCATCTAGATTTGTTGCATTTAAATAGACTTATCAAAATTATCATCAAAAAATTCAAATTCAAAAAAATTTGTAGCAGCGAAGCATCCTCACGATTACGTTTACTGTTGATGAGAAGCAACATAACGACGAGGGCAACAATAATTTTTTATGATAGAAATACTCGCTGCAGACACCTCAATATAAATCATATAAAAGCCGTAATGAAGAAAAAATGTTCCTGTAATCGAATTCAATATCATAAAAATTTGCAAACCAACAAAATACAGGAGGAGAGTGTCCTTCGTTATAAAAAATCCCCTAATTGACTTAATAAGATTTATACCAATAAATGCAAAAAAAAGCGCAGAACACACAACTCCATTTTCGGCAATAATTTGTAAATAATCATCATGCGCACTCATGCCAAAATGACTATAAGCACCGGCTCCAACACCAATAATAAAATGCTCACTTATTCGGTCTATGGCATTCTTATACAAATCAACCCTTTCATTATCACCTATATTTGATAGTTCTGAAAACCTTGAAAGAGCATCATGAAGAGCATCAATATTTTCTAGAATTCGAGGAACAAAGAGAACTACTACAACAATAAGGCCGTATTTTAAAGCAAAATTAATCAGTTCAATTTTATTTTTTGATTGTTCATAGAAGAGATTTACAAAAAAAGCAGATACAACACACCAAATTAAAGGCCCTCTCTTTCCTGTTATAATTAGAGCAAACAAACAAAACACAAGAGGCACAACATATTTAGAAATATTCTTTTCCCCATTTTTTGATAAAGTGATTAATTTAACCCATAAATACAAAGTTGCCATTGTAATAACATAAGCATTTGAACCGGTCTGTCCTAATATACCCGATATAAATTTAAAACGTGTATTTAAATTAGGTAATAAGGTGCTTGTAGCAATAAAGAAGGCTTCTGGGAAAAAAAATGAATAAATCGTAATTATAGCATTAAAAAAAGAGAATCCAACAATAATTCTTTCTACGATTTTCGAAGAATTCTCATATTCACCAACGCAAACATACAAAAGACCACAATATAGCATTACTGATAGATATGTCTTTGTAAGGTTTTCATCAACAGTGTACGCAAGACTTACCGTCATAAATGCACATACAATCGAATAAAGTGTAACGGGAAAATTTAATGAGGTATTTGGTCTTCGCACTAATTGGACTATACATAATCCAAAAAGCAAATACAAAATATAATCTATTCTAAAAACACCACTTGCTTGAAAGAAAACAAAGGTCGTAGACAGAAAAACGATTAAATATTGTACCAGGCTCTTCAGAAACATATAAACCTATTTTATTTATTTCGTCTAATTTTAGAATTCAAGACATTCAACAAAGTTATGAAAAATGATCTATTAATTATACATAAAGTCACAAAAATAAATGCAGCCGAAATCCAGCCAAGAGAATAATCGAGATAAACAAAAAACATTTCAAAGAACAGTAAGGTAAAGGAAAAAATATTAAGATACAATTTTCCACATATTTTCACATATTCTCGTGCTTTTATTCTTCGTATTACGTAAACAACAAAACAACTGACAATTGTTGCAAAAACAGCACCAAGAATTCCCCACAACGAAATAAAAAAATAGTTCAAAATTAAATTAATCACAGCACCTAAAGCAGTACTTACAAATATTATATTTGTTTTTTTAACTGTCGTGAATACGGTTCCTAAAAAACCTGCCATCGAATGAAATGAAGAACTAATGATTAAAAGAGCCGAAAATTTCCAAGCCAGAAAGAAATCACCCGAATACAAAAAGGTTCCCAATATTTTTGAAAAAAGAATTAGAGACGCCGATATTATAACAATAAACTCTATATACTTTTGATATACATCTCTAAAGAAAGCCTGCCCTTTTTCATTCTCAAAATCATCAATAACAGATAGTTCCCACGCGCCATGAAAAACGTTTATGAACAATCCAAAAATAGACGGTATTTTATAAGAAATAGAAAGAAGACCATTAGCAGAAACAGAAACTAATGCCGACACAAAATATCGATCAGAACAATTTGTAATCCACCACATCGCAGAATTTGGAATAAGCGGAACAGAATACCTAAGCATACTTTTCTTTGTTTCACATTCGACCGATTGCAAAGAAGTAATATAAGAATATACTTTCCCGTAAAAAAAATAGATTAATATCGCAACAAAATTACTCAACACAAATGAAAACAAATATCCTTCAATTCGATAATGTAGACAAATCAAAAAAATCACATTACTAAAAACAAAAACTAGTGTTTTGACAAATTCCGTAATTGCAACAAGTTTAACTCTTTCTAATCCCTTTAGGAATTCTGATTCAAGGGTTGATAAAGATGTTGTTATGTATATCAAACAAAAATAAACCCAGTAATCACTAATAATCTTTATGTGCAAAAACGCCAAATAGGATATTACCAACAACGGCAATGAGCCCAAGACGACAATCCAAAGTCCGAACGAAAAATAACCCTTCGCATTTTCTTTTTTTTCTAGAACAAAACGAAATACAGCACTACTAATAATCAACGTAAAAAAAGGAGTAACTAAACTTACCAATGTAGATATTATATCAGAGATACTAAATTCTTCCGTAGTTAAGACGCTTGTGTACAACGGCACCAGAAAGAAAACTGCAGCTTTAGAAGAAAAAGTTCCTAAAGAATACCATATGGTATTCTTTAGAAGTTTTTTTTCTTTAGACGCACGATCGGACATTAAAAAATTTCTCCTAAAGCCTGTGTTAGAAAATTTTTCGAGTCTACAACAAATTTATTTATTTTCTTTCCCACCATTTCATAATCTATTGACTCATAGTCATCCAAGCAAATCTTTCCCCGCGATTCAAGAACTCTGTCATCAAGATTTAAAGCATGACATAAATTTATAATCCTAGAATTCCTCTTTTTACTTTTCACAGTGAAAAAATTTTTCCTATATATAATCGCAAAGACCGTTCCATGAAAAGAATTTGTAATCACATAAGAAGAGTAATGAATTAGAGATAAAAATTTTCCAACAGAACACGAATAAAAACATTTATGACAATGAATCTTATAATCGTATAAATTATTGTTTATTTCAATAACATCAAGTTTTTTCTGTTTTGCAATCTTATGCGCAATTTCATACAAAGAAGAATCTCGATTCATTTGATAAATCAACAAATATGGTTTCGTTGCTTTACATTCTTTTTCCTCAATACCACAATAATCTTCTTTCTGCAACAAAAAAGTTGGATCGCAAACAGTCGGGCAAATCATCCCAAAATGGCTGTAAAAGACATTTGACAAATCACTTTCACGGAAAGATATACCTACAAAATTCCTTATTTTTTTTCTTACTGTATCAATTTGTGCTTCTATAATATCAGAATCTCCTGAACTCACCGCATACGCAATATTAAACTTACCGCAATCCCCCCAAAAAAAGGGATTAAACCCATCCGTAATATCGGTATTCCACACTTGGTCACTTCCGCAAACAACAACATCTAAAAGCTCTGGATTTCTTATAATACTAAAACAATCTCGTTTAAAATTGTCAAACAAATCATTTTTTTTTCTAATTCTTTTTTTTGCAACAAAGTAATAAAAAATTTTTTTCGCCAAAGATTTCGGAGGAATGCTCACATGCTCCTTATCAGAATCAATATAATGAATCGCATAACCAAGCGAACGCAAATAACATCCTAAAGCATAAGCCTGTAATATAGCCCCAAAATTTAGCGAGTTAATAAATGTGGCAATACCAAGCTTACATTCTTTGACATTCTTAGCAATATCTTTCATTATGTTTAAACCTATTGACAAAGAAATTCGTAAATCGATTTATAATTTTCCGCCATGTTTTGCCGTGAATAAATCTTTTCACCTTTTTGAGAAATATCCGACTTATTCCATTTGAAATTTAGAAACTCTCTAACTTTCATTTCCAAGGAATCAATATCGCCATAATGAACAAAACAAGAATATTCTGGGATGCATATGCTTTCTGGCCCCCCGGCTTCAAATCCAACTACAGGAGTTCCACAAACAAAACTTTCTGCGCACACCATCGAAAATGTTTCCTTTTTACTTGTAATAATAGTCAAATCAGCATACGAATACCATGCAGCCAATCTTTTTTGGTCGCATATATTACCAAGTATATGAAGATTTGAAGGAGCATTTTCAACAACATCACTAACAGGACCCGCAACGACAAAGTCAACATCTTTCATTCTCTTTGCCAATTCAAAGACATAATAACCGCCCTTAAAATTATTTACATTTGTATTAAAATAAGCCGTTGCATGAAAAACAATTTTATGATTTAAAGAAATCCAACTTACGTCCCTATTATCCAGTGATTCATATCGATGAAAAATAGATGTATCAAGCCCATTAAATACAACTTTATGATTGCAATTACAAAAGATTGGAGATTGTTTAGCACGATTCATTAACCATGGAGAGACAGAAACAATCACCAAATTTTTGTCAAATCCATTAAAGGCCTCTCGCATTTTTTTCCACGAATAAGCGGTTCTATCAAACAATAAAGACTTTGTTTCTTCACGAAACCTTAAACAATTACCACACCCCAATTTCCAGCGATTACAATCCAAAGCATGACCACAATTTGCAGTAAACATAAACTCAGCATGCAATGTCAAAACAGTTTTTACCTTATTTTTTTTCAACCATGCAATTAATTTATACACATTAACAAAATGCTCATTAACACACTGAATATGAACAATATCGGGTTTTTCTTTCTTTATAACAGAAAAAAGTTTCTTTGTTGAAAAAAAACAACCTCCATACAAAACTCCCGTTATTCTTGAGAAAATATTGTTTAATTTAGAATACCACTCTGGGCAAAATTTATAGACATTTTTTTCAGCATATTTCACTCCTCGTCCATAGCATACAATAGACTCTACACCAGATTCTAGTAAATACTTATGAATATCAAAAGTAATTTTCCCTGTTGAACCTTTTTTATACACGCTGTTAATTTGAATAATTTTCATATTACATTTTCTATTTTATTAGTTAAAAGATGGCAAATACTTTCCCCAACTATTTTCAAATCATGGAATTTTCTTGCTGCTATTAGCGCATTTTTAACTATTTGAGTGCGATTTACAATCGGCATTTTCAAATAAAATAGAAGGGATTCTTTCAAAACATTCTTATTATCAATGCAAAAAGCGCTATTATTCCTCATTAAATGCCGTATGGAGGCTATATTCGATGGGCCGTAAGCCAACAAAGGTATTCCAGATCCAAGGGAGTCCGCAATTTTTGTTGAAATCGAATTCTTTACATAATCAATCGACTTCTCATCAAAGGCTTCAACATGAAGCAAACATTGTGCAGAATGGAAAACGAGATTAAATTCTTCACCTGTAATAAATCCCATCATTTTTATAGATTTTCTTTTCGCAAGTTCATCTAAAATTGCGAGATTTTTCTCTCCAGTATAAATTTTCAAAATGTAGGATTCGTTATTCTTTTGATTTATCTCATCTAGAGCATCACCTATTTCACATAAAGAAACATACCGATTGCAACTTAGATTTCCCATGTATGTCAATTCTTTAATTTCATTAATTTCTTTCGGAGATTCTGTTATCGGGAAAGAGGAGCCCGTCATTACGACTTCCGTAGGTCTATTAAAAAAGGGCTCATACAGGTTTTTCATTTCCTCAGAAATCGTGACAATAGTTGACGTTTTTTTCATCAACTGACTCATTTTTTTCTTAAACAAGTAATCCTGAATTTTTTCAATAATACGAGTTCTCTTGTCAACAAAGAAGTACTCATCACAGACATACGTAACAATAGGCGCATTTAAAAATTTTGCGCATTTTAAAGCTATATCATAAACAAATTTATAACCACCTGGAGAAACAAATATATGTGTAATATTTTGTTCTCGAAGCCATTTTTTTAAGGATGCGTTAAACCAAGGCGTTATTTGCCAAAGAAAATCTCGTGCCAAGGTTCTAAAAACTGTTTTATTTTTTTTATTTCTATAAACAGATAAATCTTTCGGGTTTTCAAACAAATTGTGCTGAGATTCATTTACATCTTCTGGCTGTATTACTGTTCCTTTAACTCTGAATGTTCTAAAAAATTTAAGGACATCCTTGTCTGTTATACGATAAAAAGAATCACAAAAAGGAACATCAGGAATAGTCGGATAAATATAAAGCTGGCACAACTCTTCTTTTTTAAATTGAGAAAACAATGTGCAAAAAGTTTTGCCCATGCTTTGGAATGTTGAAAAAGAATTGTGTGATATAATCAGAACCTTCATATCACCCCAACGATTTCGCGATAACTTGTCTTCCTATCAAATTTATCTTCGGCACATCTACGAGCATTTTTCCCCATATTAATTCTTAAATCTGATCGAAGAGATAACTTTTCAATAGCCTGAGCCAAAGCCTCTGCGTCTCCATTTTTACAATTAATACCCATTGCATAAGAATCGACCAAGTCCTTGTACTCTTGCGATTCTTGAGTACTTATCACAGGGATTCCCGCAGCAGCATAGTCCGCATGCTTATTTATGATACTCTGGGCTGCGCCACACATAATCGGGTTCATTGCAATATCACAAGAACAAAGACGCCCACACATTTGCGGGTAGGGCAAACGTCCTAGGAATTCAACATTCAAGCCAAGTTGTTCAGAATAGCTCTCGAATTTCTTGCGAAGAGGGCCTTCTCCCATAACAATAAATTTTATGTTCGTCAGCCCGGTCTTTTTCAAAATAGCCAAGGCATCAAAAACACAGGTCAAATCATAACTACTTCCTAACGTTCCACAATAGGCAATACGGATTTCGGTCCCGTCAGATTTCGGAATAAAATTATTTTTGACATTTTCATCGAATGTTTCAAGATTTGTTCCAAGAAAAACCGAAATTCCCTTTGCCCCTTTCTTGTTTACAGACAAGGCTCTGTCGACATACGTTTGTGATACGGCAACCACTTCATCAGCATTGCCATATGCCTGATCAGCCCAGCGTTTAAATGGAGCAAAAATGAGTTTGCTAAGCATAGGAACCTTGAAAACCATTTGGAAAGCTTCTGGCCAAAGGTCCTGCACATCAACAATGAAACGTATGCCATTCTTTTTACAATATTCCGAAACCTTTGACGGAGCTGTCAAAGAAGGGACCGCGCAATATACAACATCGGGTTTCTTTCGAGATTTCAGATACTTGACGACATTCTTGCCCCAGACATAATGGCTCCAGAACCGTCTCAAACAGATGTTTTTCTTGTATCCCGGTTCGTTCAAGAGCGTTATCTTGAATGGGAAATTATAAATATTTGTCCGACGAGCCTTTTCCCCATGGCAAAAATCGGACGCAACCAATTCCACATCGTTATCTTTGCACAGCATGCTTGCCAAATACGGGAAACGATTATTGTCCGTCCCGTGCAATCCACCTACAAAATTCGCAATGATAACGATGTCTTTCATTTCCAACTATCCCGCAAAAGATTCTTCGCTGTCAAGGATAACGGGTTCCACATCGACATCCCTCAAGAAAATAAAGGGTTTCTTGTAGTGGAAATACGGAGCCCTTTCAATAGAATCGGCATTACCGCTCTCATGAATCTTTATCGTATCTTCAATCAAGTCACAGCCAACATCGGCCATCACGCCAGTATAAGCCATGTGGCGAATATTCACCTCCGTCACCTTCAGATTTCCATTTTTGTCTTCTTTCAAGTCAAACGAAAGTATTCCATGAGCCTTTACATTCAACTTTTTGCAGAGGTACTTGATACAATCGTCACAGAACTTGTTAATCCTATCTTCGTTCAAAAAACGACCAAACGCAGTATTGCCCGTCACATGCGAAGGGGCCGTATTCGCCATCACGTATTCTGCACATTCAAGAGCAGCACCCTTCACATATTCGTCGTTAAAATAGAGCATCTGGTTTGCCAAATGACGCCCTGTAAGGAACTCGCTGACCGTGAATTCCGGAATTTGGCTGTTGATGAACAACCATGACTTGTAACTAGAGATATCCTCAAGTTTCAAAGAACCAAGTCCACCCGTTCCTTCGGTTGCGCGAATCCAGCAAGGGAAACCAATCTGTTTTTCGACGTCTTCAAAACGGGGGTTCTGCTGAGTCACCTTGATTGTTTTCGGAATAAAGTCCGTACCTTCCAGGAGTTCAGCCATGATGGACTTATCTTTCAAAGAAACGGAGAGCTTCTTGCAGCCCATAAATACTGGACGCGGGTATCGGCCATTTTTCTCGAAATAATCACCCCATTCCACAATTTCGGCTTCAGGCTGGACAAAGGCGTAATCGATATTTTCTTTTTTCACCAGTTCTTCCAAGAACGGGAAATATGCAGGATCCTTACAGCGAGGGCAAACATAATGTTTATCCACCATACCCTTGATAAAGAAACCTAAAGCCTTTTTATTGACGTCAATACCGATGATTTTATAATCGGGGTGGTTCTTGCGAATGTGCTTTGCAATAGAGCGCGGCGTAAGTCCGCCAATACCTGTAATAAGAATTGTTTTCATAGTTGTGTTCAACCTTATATCACCTCTGACAGAACAGAGACAATCCGTTCCATATCGTTTAACCCGTATCGCTGATCGCAGATTAACGAAAGTTCCATATCATAGATATTGGATTCCGCACCATCCGGTTTCGGCCAGTGAACAGGACAATAAATTTTATTTCCTGTAAGGAATTTCCTTACTTTGTCCCGATTTTCAAGGAGAACCGGAACAAATAACGGGCAGTCCATATCTTCTTCCGAGAAAAGAAACTGAACCTTACCCTTCAGGCTTTCATGCAAGGCACGTGCATTCTGCCTTCTGATTCTGCGCTGTTCCTCAACGTCTGCATGATTGAGATATTCCCGCGACCAAGAATCAATAGACAATTCAGAATAATTGTCTGCAAGCCATTGATTGCTTTCATTGAACATCTGCAAGAATCTCGGTTTCTTACCTTCATTCAAATCGCACAGATATTCGGCCTTCAAATCCATTGCCGCGGACTTACCTTCAATAAACTTTTCTGAAGGCTTGCCGCCACTTGTTTCAACAGAACAGTATCCGCCACAATAGACAGGTTCCCATTTTCGCAGGGAAGCAACTAGGTAGTCGCTTTTTTCATGAAATTGCTTTTCAGAGAGAAAACTATGCGTTATGTCTTCAATAACAACGCCATCAAAATCGGGCATATCATTTTGATAGCCGAAATAATTGCACCACAAAAGAATATCGGCAGAATCTTCTATGTTTATTTCGAGGTTGCCGTTCCAGTTCACGGCATAATACTTGACCTCTATACCAGCAGCCTTGAAAGGGACAATCATCGACTCGCAACAATATGACGGGACAAGAACGGAGCGAGCATTAGGTATCTTCTTGAGCACAGCCTCAATCGCAGTTCTTCCAGAAAACACCAAAGAACCGGAACGAGGAAAAGCAAAACCTCGTCCAGATTCAACAGGCATCTTATGGAACTCGCTGCCGATTTCTTTTGTCATACGGTATCATTCACCTTAGGGAATATAGGCAGCCTCAATCAGATCAACATATTTTCCATTTCTGTATATGGCAGCCTTCCGTACACCCTCTTTTTGCCAGCCACATTTCAAATAGAGCCGTTCAGAGCCTTCATTATCAGCAAGCCAACTCGCTTCCAAACGGCGAAGATTGACTTGTTCAATCGCATACTTCATCATCAACTGCAGCGCTTCAGTGCCGATTCCTTTTTTTTGGCTAGATTCGTTCAATTTCAAGCCAATTGTTGCAGTCCGATTATGCCAATCTATCGCGGTCAAAGAAATCATCCCATAAATGATGGAAGGCTCTTCGCTTGACACAATCGTAAAACGGCGATTCCGCTGGTCCAGCGCCGCATTGGCAAACCATTTGCTTTGTTCTGCAAAAGAAACAGGAAAGCCCCACCCAACAACACGGCTAGAAATGCTATCCGAGTTGATTAATTTCTGATATTCAGGCATATCAGATTCTTCCATAGGGCGCAAGATTATTTTTTTGCCATTTAGCATTTTTCGTCTCTTTGTTGAATACGATACTTGTCAAAATCCATCATTTTTGTTGTTCCGCGAACCTGAATATCGCTGCGTTTAACAACTTTCAGTAGAGTTTTCAGCACAATGGAAACATCCAGCATAAAACTAATATTTTTCACGTATTTTAAATCATACGCAAAGCGGTCTTCCCAATTCAAGGTGTTTCGGCCGTTTATTTGCGCAA
>Ga0256407_10012154_pt1 | contig 11759 bp, 7 predicted proteins | sample RumenRJG_04DNA_FD_193489 | JGI IMG/M metagenome (GOLD analysis project Ga0256407, IMG submission 193489) | Bovine rumen microbial communities from Lethbridge, Alberta, Canada - RJG_04 | ecosystem: Host-associated > Mammals > Digestive system > Stomach > Rumen | place: Canada: Alberta | collected... | reverse complement strand
TTGTTGGCCCTCTTGTTTCTGTGCAGGAAAATCACATCCTGAGGTCCTTGAGAAGCCATCTTGTCCGGGATCACGCCTCTGTTGTAGATTGTCATGAGAGTCCCGTAAATGCTATGCCGCAGATCCTCGTCCTTGATGTCAATCCTGGACAAGGCCTTCAGGGAATTCTGGGAATTCTCTTCAGTATAGCGGAAAAACGGAATCACGCTTGTCCCGGCCTGGGCCTTTTCCGCGGCGATTTCTTCCGCGGTCTTCAGTATCGGGAAGTCGAACTGGGCGATAAGCGTCTCGTACGGCCACTGCGTGCCTTTCTTATAGTCATAGTTGAACTTGCCGCTTCTCGGAAGAATGAGGAGCAGTATCAGAAACAGGATTCCGAGCAGATAATACACCCGGGTGTCTTTCGGTAAGTAGGTCTTCGGCATTACTTGAACGGGCTGTCAGCCTCTCGGGCTATGTACTTATAAGTCAATTTATCCAATAATCCAGGGAAAAGATTGTGCATCAGGACTGTAGCCTTCCCCAGGGCAGTGAGAGTCACATGACTCTTGCGCCTGTACAGGGCCTTGGCCAGATACTCCGCGCACTTTTCTGCGCTCATGAGGCCATCTTCGTCGAGAGGGGTCTTCCCCTGAGGTGTTCCGTCCGCGGTAAGAGCCGCATTACGGACGTTAGAAGCAGTATATCCGGGCGCAAATACAAGTACATGCAGCCCGTCTTTCAGATGCTCGATGCGCACTGTATCAAGGAAACCGCGCACAGCATATTTGGAGGCCGAATATCCAGTCCTCGCCGGAAGGGCCGAGTATCCGGCGACAGAAATCACTCCGACGAGAGAACCTTTAGTCCGAAGAAGATATGGGAGAGCATACTTCGTACAATAGACGGTCCCCCAGAAATTGACGTCCATCAGAGACTTCAGCACCTTCAGGTCCAGGTCCATGAACATGGCCCTCATGGAAACTCCGGCATTATTGACGAGGACGTCGATCCTTCCGAATCTCCCGACCGTCTGCTCAATCAGCGAACGGCAGTCGTCCTCGACCGTGACGTCGCAGCGGACACATAGGACATCATCCTGATTGTCAGATACTTCATGAGCAAGAGCCTGCATCTTTTCCAGACTTCTGGCGGCCATCACGACCTTTGCGCCGAGGCTTCCGAATAATTTGGCAGAAGCCAACCCGATCCCCGAGCTGGCTCCAGTAATTATCACGACTTTGTCTCTGAAGTATCCGGTAAACATCATTCAACAGTCATTGCAGCGATGTCGTCACCGTCGTAAGCTCCGGCGTCGAGTTTCGCCTTGATTTCCTTGAAAGCTTTGAGCGTATATTCCACATCCTCCATCGTATGGGCTGCAGTGCTGACGATCCTGAAGATAATCATACCTTTCGGAATCACAGGATAGATCACCATCGAACAGAAAATCTTGTAGTTCTCACGTAGGTCCTTGGCCATCTTGGTAGCCTGGGCCACTCCGCCCTTGATATGGACAGGGGTGACGCATGCTTCGGCTTCTCCGATGTCGAATCCTTCCTCGCGGAAGCCGTTCTGGATGGCATGGGTGATGGCCCAGCACTTCTTGCGGAGCTCATCTCCCTCCGGAGAATCTATGATTTCCATTCTCTTGATATTGCCGAGTACGAAAGGCATCGGCAGCGACTTCGCATACATCTGGGAGCGCATGTTGGCGCGCAGATAGTTGATTATCGCATGAGGGCCGGCGATGAAGCCTCCGATCGAAGCCATGCTCTTGGCGAAGGCGCCGATATAGAGGTCGATACCGTCCATCACTCCGAAATGCTCGGAAGTTCCCCTTCCGTGAGGGCCGAGGAGTCCGAATCCATGGGCATCGTCGATAAGTATGCGGAAGTTGTATTTTTTCTTCAGGGCCACGATCTTGTCGAGCTTTCCGAGGGCTCCGGTCATGCCATATACGCCTTCGGTGATGAGGAGGACGCCGCCTCCGTTTTCATCAGCCTCGGCGCAGGCACGCTCGAGCACCTTCTCGCAGTCCTCGATGTTGTTGTGGCGATATTTGTACTTGCTGCCGATATGGAGCCGGATACCGTCGAGAAGGCATGCATGGCACTCCGCGTCATAGACGATCACGTCATGCCTTGCCGTAAGGGCGTCAATGGCCGAAACGATACCCTGGTATCCGAAATTGAAGAGGAAGGCATCCTCTTTCTTCTCGAAATCGGCGAATATCTTCTCCAGTTTCTCGTGATATCTCGTATGGCCCGACATCATCCTCGCGCCCATAGGGTAAGCGAGGCCCCAGTCCGCAGCGGCCTGGGCGTCTGCCTTGCGCACCTCAGGATGGTTGGCAAGGCCCAGATAGTTGTTAAGGCTCCAGTTGAGCACCGGAATGCCGTTGAACATCATGTGAGGGCCGAGCTCGCCTTCGAGCCTCGGATACATGTAGTACCCGAATCCCTGCTCGAAATACTGGCCGATCGGGCCTCCCGAGTCACGTGAAATACGGTCGAAAATATCCAGCATATGAAAATATCTTAAGCGTCGATATTTGCGTAATGTGCATTCTCCTCGATGAACTGGCGGCGAGGCGGAACGTCTTCGCCCATGAGCATCGAGAATGTCCTCTCAGCCTCGGCTGCGTTGTCGATGGTAATCTGGCGGAGCAGACGGCGGGACGGATCCATAGTGGTATCCCAGAGCTGCTGGTCGCTCATTTCACCAAGACCTTTGTACCTCTGGACGGTAACGCCCTTGTCAGAGCCCTTTCCGAGGCGTGCAGTAGCTTCGGCTCTCTGCTCGTCGGTCCAGCAATATACCTCTTCCTTGCCCTTCTTCACGAGATAGAGAGGCGGAGTGGCGAGATATACGTAGCCGTTCTTGATGAGGTCAAGCATATAGCGGAAGAAGAATGTCAGGATAAGGGTGGCGATATGGCTACCGTCGACATCGGCATCGGTCATGATTATGACCTTGTGGTAACGGAGCTTGCTGAGGTCCATCTTCTTCTCTCCGGTCTCATCCTCCTGCGCAACGGAAACTCCGAGGGCGGTATAGATGTTACGCACCTCCTGGCTCTCAAACGCCCTGTCACCTGCAGCTTTCTCCACATTGAGAATCTTACCTCTAAGCGGAAGGATTGCCTGAGTACGACGGTCACGGCCCTGCTTTGCGGTACCGCCTGCGGAATCTCCCTCGACGAGGAAGAGCTCGCACATCGCAGGGTCCCTCTCGGAGCAGTCTGCCAGCTTGCCCGGCATGCCGGCTCCCGTCATCACGGTCTTGCGCTGCACCATCTCGCGGGCCTTCCTGGCTGCGTTACGGGCAGTAGCTGCAAGCACGATCTTCTCGATGATGGTCTTTCCGAACTTAGGATTCTCCTCGAGATAGGTATCCATTGCGGCGGAAGTAGCCTGGGACACGGCAGAAGTAACCTCAGGGTTACCGAGCTTGGTCTTGGTCTGGCCTTCGAACTGAGGCTCCGCAACCTTTACCGAAACGACGGCCGTAAGACCTTCGCGGAAGTCCTCCGGAGCAAGCTCGACCTTGAGCTTCGCAAGGAGGTTGTTCTTCTCGGCGTAGTTCTTGAGCGCCCTCGAGAGACCCATCTTGAATCCCTGGAGGTGGGTACCGCCTTCGATAGTATGGATATTGTTGACGTATGAGTATATCTTCTCGCTGTATCCGGCGTTGTACTGGAGGGCGATGTCGATAGGGATGATCTTGTCAGAAGTCACGCAAACCGGCTCCGGAATCAGTTCCTCGGCACCTGCGTCGAGGTAGGAGATGAACTCCTTGAGACCTTCCTGGGAGTAGAACACGTCGTGACGGTTGATCTGGCGTCCGGTAGCCTTTGATTCTCCGGTCTCATCGACCTCGAACTCGTCCACGAGGGTACGGAGGTCGGTAAGGGTGATGCGGATACCCTTGTTCAGGTATGAGAGCTCGCGCATGCGGGCGGCGAGGGTGTCATACTTGTAGACCGTGCTCTGGGTGAATATAGTGGCGTCCGGATGGAAGGTAATCTTTGTACCGGTATCCTCGCAGTCGCCTACGACCTCCACAGGGGTGATAGGCTTGCCTTTGGAGTATTTCTGGACATGGATCTTGCCCTCACGGTGAACTTCTGCGACGAGAAGGTCGGAAAGGGCGTTCACGCAGGATACGCCGACTCCGTGGAGACCTCCGGAAACCTTGTAGTTTGACTTGCTGAACTTACCTCCGGCATGAAGCACTGTAAGCACGACCTCGAGGGCGGACCTGTGCTCCTTCGGATGCATTCCGGTCGGGATACCACGACCATTATCCTTTACTGAGATTGAGTTATCCTCGTTGATAACGACATCAATGTCAGTGCAGAATCCGGCCATCGCCTCGTCGATACTGTTGTCGACTACCTCATAGACAAGGTGGTGCAATCCCCTCTCTCCTACATCACCGATGTACATTGAAGGTCTCTTGCGGACAGCTTCGAGTCCCTCCAACACCTGGATACTGCTCGCCGAATACTGCTCTTCGGCCTGTTTCATTTCTTCGTTTTCTATCATTTCGCTTGCGATTTTGTATCAAATAAAATGTACGTCTTACAGGCTTTTGACACTACTGCCCATAAAACGTACAAATATAGCAAAAATCGCCGGAAAAACCAGCAAAAAATCAGAGTTTAAGAGTGATTCCTCCTATCAGGCTCACGCCTCTTTCGACACATACTGGATGACGGGCTATCTTGTTGTTCAGGACATTGCCCAGCTTGGCCCAGACAGAGAACCCAGGAGTCATCACGTATTCGGCGTTCAGGCCCAGGTCCACATAAGCAGGAAGCTCATATTCTTTCTTGTAGCAATCCTGCTTTGATGCGAAATCAGCGCTCACGCCCGCGAACAGACGATCCACGTAGTTATATCTCATCCGGAATGATCCCGTAACCTGAGACGGCTTAATCATATACTCATATACGCCATCCTTGAACGAATATGAGCTGTAATTGAAGGCACCTTCGACTAGCAAAGGCTTGCGATCCCACGCGAGCTTGATCCGGGCGAATTTCTCTTCAAAATTCTCCCTCATCACACATGGCAAAAATATTCTCACAACTTCATCCGGGTCCGTTATAATAGTGCCCTGCTGGCCAACGTCAAAACTCTGGAAGTAGTTGAAGCATCCGTTATCGACAGCTCTCCAACCGGCAGAGATATCAAATCTGAGAGGAGATACGATGTTGCCGCGAAGACCTGCGCTGACAGACAGCTTTTCCACGGTATTGTCCACCAAGCCAGTCTGAGCAGCGACGAAATGATTCCATTCCTTCAAGTCAGTATAGCTGTCCACCCTGCCGTTGCCGGATACGTCGGCATAGACATTCAGATGATCCTTGACCAGAGTGTATGAGACATGAGCCTCAGGATAGAATCCCTGACCCTTCTTCGAGCCCACGAGACCGTTTTCCGCCCCATAGAAAGCCGTACCCATGCGCACCCCAAGGAAATATGACAACCCTTTGTAGATGCCGGACACTGACGGGATCACGTAGAACGTACCGGCATATGTACGCTCATTGAAGTCATACATGTCGTATGTACCCTCAAAATCGATGGATATACGCCCATACTTGCAAAGGGACGGGCTGAATCCGCCGTTGAATCCAAGTTCATACAATGACCTTCCATTCTCCTGTCCAGCACGGAGGGCGGCGGCAAGACCATACCCGATCTTAGTACCCTCGGACTTGAATCCGGCCGAAAGGTCAAGGGCATTCAGGGACTGCTTAAGCTCGCGGTCAAGCTCCAACCCAGGCGCGACACCCTTATCCAGAATATCATACTTGGTATGCAGGCCATAATACCCGGCGCCGAACTTGAAAGTACCGTGCTTGGCGACATAGCGTCCGGCTAATCCGCCTACAGTCTTGGCATCATATCCGTCACCATAGTCATATTCACCGAAATACGACCTGTGCCTTGCATATATGTCCATGCTCAAAGGTCCCTTGAGCGCCGGATCATACAGCAGGTCCACTTCCGGACGGAGCACATAACCGGCACCGGCACGGAAGAACAGAGAAGGCTTCCTCTCTCCTGCGACCTCAGGCTTGAGGTCGACCAGATAAGGATTGAACTCATAGCCTCCCTTATATGGGGTCTCCATCACGGAGTAATCGAAATCCAGGTCGAACCTGGTCAGCGAATCCGGAACCGCCATCTCCAGCTGAGGCTTTCCGGCCTCTATAAGTTTCCCCATATAGGAATTCTGCACCTCAACGGTAGGATTCAGGTTCTGGGCCGCAGCCGGCAAGGAAGCAGCCAGTACAATAACTGCAATAAATCTTTTCATATTATTCGTTTTCAATTTCTGTAAGTTTTGCAAGTCTCATTTTGACGCTGTCAAGGACATCATCTCCGGCGCCACCCGGCTTGTAACCGTCACGCACGCTCTCGAAAGTAGCCCGGGCCTGACGGAAGTCCTCCTGATCGGCATAGGAATCTCCGAGAACTATGAAAGCCTTAGCCATCCAGTAGTTCTCCCCCGTACCGGAATCGGACAGGGCGAACACTCTCTTCTTGACATCGTCGAAGTCTCCCCTGTCGTATGCATCCTGGATCATCAGGAACGCGCTCTCCGCGCCCTCCGGATTCTTTGTCTTGGAGGAGAGCTTCGCAAAAATCGCATATGCCTCTTCCCTATGGCTTGTGGCAAGCAGGGACTTGGCCTTAAGGAACTCGGCGACTCTCTTCTCGTCAGCAGTGCTGGACTTGTCGGCGAGCACAGCCTCGGCGTAGCCGGGAACAGCGTCATATTTCTTTGCCCCATAAGCGGCAAGAGTACTGCCGACATGATTGCCGGAACGCACATATCCGTCAAGTGCATCCTCGAAACGCTCCATTCCGTATGAAAGAGTAGCATAATTCCGCGCAGCTTCTTCAGCCACCTTGCCCTCAGCTTTGTCGAGGACCTTACGATACCAGTCGCACGCCTGTTCCTTGTTGCCGAGCATCCTGTGAGCCTCGGCGGTATAGAACATCGCCTTGACATAGTTTCCGCCCTCCGGATAACGCTCCATATAAGCAGCGAGAGAATTGAGCGCCTTGTCATAATTCTCGGAATAGAATACCTGCTCGGCACCGCTGAACAGCATCGCCTCCTTGTCGGTATCGGACTTGTCGAGACGGGATACGCTCTCGATATAAGCCAGATAGCCTTCCGGCTCCTGCTTAGCCTGGTAAATAGACTCGATCGCCAGCAGAGCGTCCTCAGAGAACTCACTGCCCGGCATCTTCTCCACCACCTGCTTGTAGTATCCGAGGGCGTCGTCGTAATTCTTGCCATTCCTGGCGTTCATTCCGAGCCCGATCAGGGCGCGGGCGATAAAGGTCGTATCGCGGGACGACGAAACAATTGCCCTGTAACATTCGTCCGCAGCGGCTTCGTCCTTTCCGGAAACATAGGCACGGCCGAGCTCATACATAGACTCAGCCCAGAACGGATCCGAAGGAGAGGCCTTCCTCGCACGGGAAAGCATTTCGATCTTGGCCGCATTCTTTCCGGCAAGGCCATAGGCAATTCCCGACTGATAGACAGGATAGAGCGACTCCGGGCTGTCTCCGATAGCGAGACCGTAAGCGGCGATGGCGTCGTCGTATTTTCTATTCATGAACAGGCAGTCTCCCCTGCGGACCGACGCATCGGTACGGTAGAGACGGTCGCCGGACTTGAGATAGGTATCGAACCATCTGGCGGCCTGGTCATATTTGTCTTCCTTGAAGTAAGTGTAGGCAATGCCGTATGACAGAGCCTTGCCCTCCTGACGACGGTCCAGAGCCGACGCGTTATACAGGGCAGTATAGATTTCCCTGGCCTGGGAGTACTGGCCGTCGCGGAAATATGATTCCGCAAGCCAGTAACGGCTGAGCTGGCCGAAGGAGGACTGCCGTCCGGCATAAGATGAAGCAGCCTGGAGACATGGAATCGCGCTGCGATAGGCTCCGTTGGCGATAAGCTGGCTGGCGCGGAGGTAGTTTGCCTTCATGTAGTTGCCGGCCTGGTCCTTGTCGAGATTCTCGATCTTGTCGTAGGCGGCGACAGCTCCGGCGTAATCATGGTTATACAAAGCGGCGAGGGCCTGATAACTGTAGATAAGCTCGCCCCTGCCCGCATCGGGGAATTCTTTGATATATCGCTCGAATACCGATGAGTCGTTATTCAAGTCGAAGGCCAGTTTGGCGTAGTTGAAATAGGCATCCTCGCGGATCTGCGGATCGAACTTCTTCGCAGAAGCATCCGCGAAGGACTTCATGGCGGCGACCTTGTTGCGGGTCTGGATGTAACTATAGCCAAGCTGATAGTTTGCTATCTGGCCGATACTGTCGGTCCTGTCGGTCATCTTGGTATAGTTCTCGACGGCGCCCTTATAGTCCTTGGTCGCGAAAAGCAGGGAACCGGCGTAGAAATAATCGCCACGGTCCATGTTACCGCCCTCCCGGGCATCCTCGAAGTATGTACGCGCCTTGTCGGCATCGCCTTTTATGAGGTACGACTCGGAGATGATCCTTGCAAGATGAGGACGGCGGTCGTCCGGCACTGCAGAATATGCTTCTTCGGAATGGCTGATGACATAATCATAGTCACCGAGCATATATCTGGAGTCCATGATATAGTAGCCGGATATCTCTGAGAAACGCGGGTCGGAAGCGCTTTTGGAGAACCAGTCTATCGCTTCCTTGAACTGCTCCCTTTCGTAGCAGATCGAGCCTGCCGTATAGCGGGCCGGAGCGGAGAAGTCGCCGAGAGGCATCCCGTCCACTCTTTCGAGCCCCGGCATGGCATTGTCGTAGCGACGTGTCTCGTAATAAGCGAACGATTTCTTGAACACGAGTTCAGCTATATTCTCTTTATCGATGCCCTTTTCGTCTACCGTCGAAAGGACGTCGGCAGCCTCGGAGTAATTGCCGGCATCGAAAAGATTCAGACCGTGCCTGTAACGGATTTCAGGCATGAGGCCCGAATAAGGATACCGGGCCATATATTTTTCAAGCATTGCCGGATAATCCGCAGTTTTGAGACGGATCGCGCAGAGAAGCGCATAGCCTGCGTTTACAGGGTCTTCCGGAAGTTTCTCGAATTCGTTGCGAGCTTGGGTATATAGGCCTTTTTCATAGAAATCGATTGCGCGAAGGTTTTCTTTGGTCTGCGCCTCCGATTTCAGAGGGATGACGGCCTGTGAAGCAATGAGAATTACCGAGATTGCGGCAATCATTCTGTTCATTTTCATATTAGCCTTATTTTTTACAAAATTACTAATTTTTTCCGTTATATTTGTATGTTTTGTACAAAGTTCAAGCCATGGAAGAGAACACTCAGAACCCCGCTCCGAAAAGAGAACCGGTAATCATATTCAAGAACGCCGACATCATCAACGGCGAAGCTCCCGTCATATATGACCTCAACATGGAAGTATACCCCGGAGACTTCGTCTATATCGTCGGAAAGGTCGGAACCGGAAAGACATCCATAATCCGCACCATGATTGCCGAGAACCCTCTTGTCAAAGGCATAGGAATAGTCTGCGGCTACAGCCTCAACGGCATAAAGGACCGCGAAATCCCGTTCCTGCGCCGCAAGCTCGGAGTAGTTTTCCAGGACTTCCAGCTGCTTATGGACCGCAGCATCTTCGACAACCTCAGCTTCGTGCTTCGCGCGACCGGATGGAAAGACGACGAAAAGATCGCCGCCCGCATAAACGAAGTCCTCGAAGCGGTTGGAATGGTCAACAAGGCCCATAAGATGCCTCACCAGCTCTCCGGAGGCGAGCAGCAGCGTGTCGCTATCGCCCGGTCCCTCCTCAACAAGCCTGAGGTCATAATAGCGGACGAGCCTACCGGCAATCTCGACGTCGAGACCGCCGACGGGATCATGCAGCTGCTGACCGGAATCAACAAAGAAGGCACCGCCGTCGTTATGGTCACGCACAACCGCCAGATATTCGAGAAATACCGGGGACGAGTCATGATATGCAAAGGCGAGGCCTGCACTGAACAGAAAGACGACGACGTAATCGACCTCGCCCTGACCATATAGAGATGAACCGCAAAGAAAGATTCGGCCATGTAGTCCGGTGGTTCGAGGACAATGTCCCTGTCGCCGAGACGGAGTTGCACTATGAGACCCCGTTCCAGCTTCTGATCGCCGTCATCCTTTCGGCCCAGTGCACCGACCGCCGCGTGAACATGACGACTCCTGCGATAATCGAGCGCTTTCCGGATCCCCGGAGTCTTGCCGCAGCATCTTTCGACGATCTCTTCCCGTTAGTCAAGTCCATCTCCTACCCCAACAACAAGACAAAACATCTTATCGCGATGGCGCAGATGCTTGTCTCCAACTTCGGAGGCGAGGTCCCTTCCGACATCGACGCCCTGATGTCCCTCCCGGGCGTCGGCCGAAAGACCGCCAACGTGATAGCATCCATAATCTACGACAAGCCTGTCATCGCAGTAGATACGCACGTCTTCCGCGTATCTCACAGGATCGGCCTCTCGGCAGGAAAGACTCCGCGCGCCGTCGAACTGGACCTGGAGCGCCACATTCCGGCCGAGAAAAGGGCTATCGCCCACCACTGGCTTATCCTGCACGGCCGATATACATGTACAGCCCGCAATCCGAAATGTTCTTCATGCGGGCTGAACCAATGGTGTATCGATTATCTTAGCCGTCAGGCTTCTTTATGATACTTCAGGATAGGCTGACGCGCAGCCGTCGTCTCATCCGGACGGGTGATCGGGGCGTTGTGCGGAGCTGACTTCAGGAATGAAGGGTCCTCTGCTGCCTCTGCAGCGATCTTTCTCAAGACCTCGATGAATCCGTCGATCGTTTCCTTGGACTCGGATTCCGTTGGCTCGATCATCAGAGCCTGATGGAAGAGCAGCGGGAAGTAGATCGTAGGAGCATGATATCCGAAATCAAGCAGTCTCTTTGCGACGTCAAGGGTTGTGGCGCCTTCTACGCCCTCCTTCGAGCCATCGTTGACGAGGCCGTCGAATACGAATTCATGCTTGCATACTGAAGGTATAGGAAGCTTATAGCAGTCCTTGAGGCTCTCCTTGATGTAGTTCGCCGAAAGTACCGAGAACATGCCGGCATACTTGAGATTCTGCTTTCCGAGCATAAGGATATACGCATAGGCACGGAGAATGACCCCAAAGTTGCCGTGGAAACCGGAAACGCGGGTTTCAGGCAGGAACTTCACGAGATGCTCTGCGACTCCTACAGGACCGGCACCAGGACCGCCGCCGCCATGAGGCGTCGAGAAGGTCTTGTGAAGGTTGATATGCATTACATCGAAGCCCATGTCTCCCGGACGGACCATACCGAGCATCGGGTTCATGTTGGCGCCGTCGTAGTAGAGCAGGCCGCCGCATGCATGGACGAGCTTCGCGATCTCGCCGATCTCTCTTTCGAAGAGACCGAGAGTATTCGGGTTCGTCATCATGATTCCGGCGATATCGTCTCCGAGCAGCGGTTTCAGATCCTCCACGTCGACGAGACCGTTGGCGTTAGACTTCACTTCAACGATCTCCAGGCCGCATACGGCTGCGCTGGCAGGGTTGGTGCCATGGGCGCTGTCCGGCACTATGATCCTCGTCCTCTTGTAATCGCCGCGTGCCATATGGTACTGGCGGATCAGCATAAGGCCGGTCAGTTCACCGTGGGCGCCGGCGCATGGGAGGAAGGTGAAGTGTGAGAGTCCTGTAATCTCGGCGAGGGCCTTGTCCATAGCGTCATACACG
>Ga0256407_10012153_pt1 | contig 11760 bp, 11 predicted proteins | sample RumenRJG_04DNA_FD_193489 | JGI IMG/M metagenome (GOLD analysis project Ga0256407, IMG submission 193489) | Bovine rumen microbial communities from Lethbridge, Alberta, Canada - RJG_04 | ecosystem: Host-associated > Mammals > Digestive system > Stomach > Rumen | place: Canada: Alberta... | reverse complement strand
ATTATATGTTTTTGAATTATTTCCTCACAATCATCTGGAGTTACTGTAGCATAAAATGTATCTTCTGGTCTTATTATTACAATTGGACCTTTAGCACATAATCCAAAACAACCTGTTTTAATTACTCTAACATTATTTATGTTTTTTTCTTTTAATATTGTTTTAAAATTTTCTAAAATTTTAAAAGATTTAGAAGATGTACATCCTGTTCCATGACATACTAGAATATGTTTTTCTCTTGTGTCTGCATTAGTATTAATTCTTAAATCTAATTCTTTTTTCTTTTCTTCTCTAATTTTATGAATTTTCTCTAATGTTTCCATAAAAATTTTCCTTCCTATTTTTTATTTAATTTATAATATTGTAATATTGGCATAACATTTAATATTAATTCTTTTTATTCTTTCATTAATTCATCTAAAACCTGGTCGAGTTTTTGTACAGTTGCTTTACCATAAACTTCTCCATTTACAGTAAAAACAGGTGCTAGTCCACAAGCTCCTACACATCTTGTTTCTTCTATAGTGAATTTTCCATCAGGAGTTGTTTGACCAACTTGTATTTTTAACCTTTCTAATAATCTATCCATAATTTTTTGTGAACCTTTTACAAAGCAAGCTGTACCTAAGCATACTGATATACTATATTTTCCTTTTGGTTGCAAACTAAATCTAGAATAAAATGTAATAACTCCATAAATTTCTGCCATTGGAATATTTAAGAATTCTGAAATCTCTTTTTGCGCCTCCATTGGAACATATCCATAATGTTCTTGAATTTCGTTTAACATTTGAATTAAATTATCTTTTACTGGCTTGTACTCTAAAAAGAGCTTTTCTAAATATGTATCTTGCATATATTATCTTCCTTTCTATTATTAGTGTAATCTTTATGAGCATATAGTGCTATGCTATAGTTTTTCATAAATTACTTTACACTATACTATTATTTCATTAAGTTGTTTTTACACTCTATTCTAATTATATCAATTTTTCTTTTTTTTTCAATATATTTTTCATTATTCATTATTTTTCCTTTTTTTATTGTTAAAAAGCTTTATAAAAGAGCTATAATATAGCTAGATAGCTATATTATAGCTCTTTTATTTATTTTGATTTTACTTCATCACCTATATATATACTTCCTCTGCTTTCAATCTCTTGTAAAAATTTATTGCAATAACTTCTGTATTGATTTAATGTACTATCTTTACTTGCTACTCCTAGCTCTTGTTTTATCCTCTCTACCCTATTTCTAAATCCATAATCTTCATTTGAAGAACATCTTTCCAGGTCATTATCTCTTCCTTGATACATAGCTTGTTTAGCACAAGTATATGTAGAATCACCAGTTACATACATTTCTGTTGGACTTCCTGGAGTTCTATCCCATATATGTACTTGAGGATAAATATTCTCTCCTCTTTCATTTTTAAAATGTCCATTTTCTGCTCCATTTACAACATCACAAATATTCTTATATGTATTATCATGATGTGCTAATCCTATCGGTCTTGGATCAATTTTTAAATTCGTTTTTTTGCTTTTAAAATCATCTCTTAATTTACATTCATACATAAATCTTTCTAGTGATGATAGTAAAGAATTTATTTCATGTGTAGCTGTAACATGTATCTGTATATCATAATTATGATTTGATGGTTCAACAACAAATTTTCTAGTTTTTTCTTCACTTCCAAGTGTTCTTTCTATTGTAATATCATATTGGTTTTCTAATAAATATGATAATAATCTATCAAACACTTCAAAGCATGCTAAATGTAACATTTCTTCAGATTGTTCTGGAAATTTTTTATCTATATATTGTCTAAAAGGATGATGTGCTTTCATATCATCTATAACTATTGAAACAGAATTACCATTTTTCTTATTCAATTCACTTATTAATTTTGATTTCCCTGAAGCATTCTGTCCACCTATTATATATATTGTAGGAGATTCTGATTGTTCCTTTCCATCTAATATTTCGTATTTATACTTTGCAAGCATGTATTCTACTATATTTGATTGATATTCTTCACATAGTTTTTTCATTTGTTCTGGTGTTTCTATCCCATTGCAGATTTCCTCTGATACTGTGTTTATTGGAATGTTCATTTATATCTCCCCTTTTAAAATATTTTCCATTATTTCTTTATTTCCATTTTTTACTTCTTTATCATATTTTAATAATTTTTCTAATAAATCCTTTGCTTCTTTTGAATTATCTTCTGATACTCTTTTTCGAGCTGCTGATATACTCTGTGAAAGTATGTCAGCTACTATATCAGCTTTTATATATTCATTTAAAATTATTTTAGATTCCATTTTATTCTCCTTTTCTTTATTGTTTATTTTTAACATATTTATTATATAATATTTTAAAAATATCTGCAATATAAAATATAAAATTACACTAATCTATGTTTTTTACTATCTTTATATAAATAAAAACCTTTATTAATAAGCACCTTACTTTTAATAATTCTTTCTTAAATCATTATAATATCAAATATATACACTTCTTTTTTTTAATATTTAACAATTATTTTACTTCCCTTATTTATTTTAATTCCTTCTTTTGGAATTTGTTTGTGTATGGTTGTATTCTCTTTATCTATTCCTTCTTCATCAATCTGAATTTCTATTCCTAATTCTTTTAGAATTTTCTCCGCTTCTTTTATTGACATTCCTGTTACATTTGGCACTGTTACTTCTTCAGTATTCTCTTCTTCAGTTTCTTGTTTTTTTACTTCTAAATATGGAAGAACTTCTCCTAAAACTTGACTTGCAATTGGTGCTGCAACTGCACCTCCTTGGTGTCCTCCTTCTCCTGTGGGATTATATAATGTTATTAAAATTACAACTTGCGGATCATCTATTGTTGCTACTCCAATAAATGAAGTTACATACTTATTAGTATTCACGCCATCTTCTGAAGTACCTGTTTTTCCACCAATATTATATCCTTTTACTTGTGCATTTCTTCCTGTTCCATCCGCTACAACAGATTGCATCATACTTAATACATTTTCTGATGTTTCTTTTGAAATAACTCTTTCTTTTTTTACTGGCTCTATATCTTCTTTTTGCTTTGTAATTGGATCAATTGTTGCTTTTACAAGTCTAGGCTGTATATATATACCACCATTTGCAATTGTTGATATAGCAGTAGCTAATTGTATAGGTGTTATCTCAAATCTTTGCCCAAAAGAAATTGTTGCAAGCTCTACTGGTCCTACTTTACTTCTATCTAAAAAAATACTCCCCGCTTCTCCTGGTAAATCAATTCCTGTTTTTCTTAACAGTCCAAATTTTCCCAAATAATCATAATATTTATCAATTCCAATTTTTTGACCTAATCCAATAAATACTGGATTACATGAATTCATTAAAGCATCTCTTAAGCTTTCAGAACCATGTGGACGATAGTATCTCCAACATTTTATTCTCACACCTGCAATTTCAATCGCTCCTGTACAGGAAAATTCTCCAGATTTATCTGGTGTAGTAATTTTTTCTTCTAAAGCTGCTGAAGTTGTAATTAATTTAAATGTTGAACCTGGCTCATATGTATCAGCTATTGCCTTATTTCTCCACATGGCCTGTAATTTTTTTGTCTTTTCAGTAGATGATAAATTCTCCCATGTTTCCTTTAACTCTTCTTTATTTATTGTATATGGATCATTTAAATTATACCCTGGATAAGTTGCCATAGCTAAAATATCACCATTTTGAGGATTAATCATCAAAATATTACCACCATCTGTGCATTCATTATCAATACAAGCTTCAGCAAGATATTTTTCTACAATAGATTGAATTGTCATATCAATTGTTAATACCAAGTCTTTTCCATTAATTGCTTCCACATATTGTTCAGAAATATTATTTATTTCTTTTCCTCTTGCATCTGTTACTCTAATTATTTTTCCTTGAGTTCCTTTTAATATATCATCGTAATATGATTCAATTCCATCTAGTCCCTGATTATCACTTCCTGTAAAACCTAAAATATGAGAAGCTAAAGCATTATATGGATAGTATCTTTTTGTGTCTTCATCAATGTTAATTCCTGTTTTTATTTCATTTTCATTCATCCAAATACGAAGTTTGTCTGTTTTTTCTTTTTCAACTCTTTTTACAATAATTTCTATAGAACTTTTTTTGCTTACTTTTTTTAATGTTTTATCGAAATCAAGTTCAAAAATATCTGAAAGTGCTCTGGCTACTTTTTCTTTATTTTCTTTACTTATATTCAAAGGATTAATACTAACTGTTTCAACAGTTGCACTTACTGCTAATATGTTTTTTTCTGTTGCGTCATAAATTGTTCCTCTCTTAGGATTTATTTTTCTATCTAATGATTGTTGCTTATATGCTAGTAGCTGAAGTTCATTTCCCTGAATCAATTGTATATATGCAATACGTACAAGCAATAGAACTAAAATCATAAATACAATTAATAAGGTGTTTTTCATTCTTTTTTTTCCACTAATATTAGACATGCTGTTTCACCTTTCTTATATGATTGTTTTATTAGATTATATGGAAATTTATTTTAATTATTACAAGAAAAGCGAATCTCATCTTTTAAAAGATGTCTTTAGATAATTATAACGCGATTTTTAAGAATTATAAAGAAGTATGGCAAATATAAACTTTTACCATACTTTTTTATAATTCTTAATTTATTTTATAATATTATTAAACCAATTAGCAATCATTGTTAACAAATTAGTATTATCTTTTTTATTAACTTCCTCTGTTGCAGATTGAACATAATCTTGTTTTTGCATATTAATGTAAACTGTCCTGCTATTATCTAACTTTGTCATTCCTAAATTTTCGCTTGCTGTCTTTTCTATATTATTTAAATTTAAACTACTTTCTATATTAGCTTTTAATTGTTCATTTTCTTTCTCAAGAGAGGCAAGTTCTGATTTCATAGATTTAATATTATTAAATTCTTCTGCTATCATGGAGTTTCTATAACTAATGGCAAATAGTACACAAAAAGCAATAACAATATACATCACTACAAGTTTTTTTATACTTTTTACATCTTTTTTTATTATAGGTTGCTTTTTAGCTACTGATTTTTTTGAAGTTTTTCTACTAGCCACATCTTTTTTAGGGTACTTTTTAGGATTTGGCCTGTAATTAGGTTCTAGTTTTCTTGGGCTAGTTTCATATTGATATCTATTATACGATGCCATTAGTACTTCTCCTTTCTATCTTTTTTTCAAATACACGTAACTTTGCACTTTTAGATCTTGAATTTTCTCTTTTTTCTTTCCCAGATGCAATAATTGGCTTTTTATTTATAATTTTACCATATGAAGTATATCCACAAACGCAATATGGTAAATCACTTGGACATATACATCTTCCTTCTGCTTCCTGATATGCTTTTTTTACAACTCTATCTTCTAAAGAATGAAATGTTATAATGCATAGCCTTCCTCCTTTTTTTAAACAATCTATGCAATCCATTACAGTTTTATATAGTGGCTCAATTTCATTATTTACTTCAATACGAATTGCTTGGAATGTTCTTTTAGCGGGATGTCCTTCTTTTTTAGCAAACATCGGTATACTTTTATCAATAATTTCTACCAATTCCTTTGTAGTATCAATTGTTTTATTTTTTCTATATTCGCAAATATTGTTAGCTATTTTATATGAATATCTTTCTTCTCCATATTCATATAATAATTTAGTAAGTTGTTCTTTTGTATATTCATTTATCACTTGCCAAGCATTTAATTTTTGTGTTGTATCCATTCTCATATCTAGTTTATTATCTTCTAAATAACTAAAACCTCTTGTTTTTTCATCTATTTGATATGAGGATACTCCTAAATCTAAAAGTATCCCATCTACTTTAAAAATTTGTAATTCTTCTAATATTTTCTTTATATTATCATGATTATCATGTATAAACTTAATATTACTATACTGTTGTAATTTCTTTTTAGAAACATCTAATGCCTCTAAATCCCTATCTATCCCAATCAGTAAACCGTTTTTAGAGAGTTTTTTTAATATTTGAAAGCTATGTCCCGCTCCTCCTAAAGTACCATCTACATAAATACCATCTTTCTTTATATTTAAGTAATTAATACTTTCTTCAAGCAGTACTGGGTTATGTCTAAATTCTATTGACATTAATATCACTTCTCGCTTTTTTTAAAATAGCATGAACAGTTGGCATATTTAGAGATACCAACTGTTTGCCACATTTTTTATTATCTTTGGTCCATTAATTATTTATAAATTTATCTTCAGAATTTTTTTGTTTTCTTCTGTATACTCTATACAATATTTTATCAACTTTATTAGTTTTCTTTTGTTTATTTAATTCTTTAGTAGTCTTTGAATTTTGTCTTTTGTTAAATCTTCTTTAGTAATTTCAAAAATTTTATCTTTTGTTTAGTTAATTTCTTTAGTTTCTTTAAAATTTTACCGTTTGTTTATTTAATTCTTTAGTACTTCTTGAAATTTTGTCTTTTGTTTAATTTTCTTAAGTGATTTTAAAATTTTTCTTTTGTTGAATATGTATCTTTTGTTAATTTTATATAATCATCTATATAAAATATATAGATGCTATATTTTATATCGTTTTTCATCAAATACCTAGCATTGTCATATTCTCAGCAATTTCATCTGCAGAAATATTTTCATCACTACTATATTTTTTCCAATCTGTTTTGTTCCAAATTTCTATTCGTGTTCCTACTCCAATAATTACAATTTCTTTATCTAGTTTTGAATAATTTCTAAGATTAGCAGGAATTAAAAATCTGCCTTGTTTATCAAATTCACATTCAACAGCACCTGATAAAAAAAATCTTACAAAATCTCTTGCATTTTTGTTTGTTAGTGGAAGGGATTTTAATTTTTCTTCAAAGTTTCTCCATTCATTTAGTGAATACGCAAATAAGCAACTATCTAAACCTTTAGTTATAATGAACTTTTCTCCTATATCATCTCTTAGCTTTGCTGGCATTATAACTCTTCCTTTAGCATCTATAGAATGTTCATATTCACCAATAAACACTTTAAGTCACCTCTTTTCCCTTCGTGGCACTTTTCACCACTTATCCCCACTTCAATTAAATTTTAATATAACTTTATTCATTTTGCAAGTATTTTTAATAAAAAAAATATTTTTTTTATTTACTATATACTAGTTTTTATAAATATATATATTTATTTATGAATGTTTCGAATGTGATCCAAGAAGTTATTATTGTTTCTTTAATATAAAGTAATGAGGAAGCGCGATAAGCGAGAATAGTTTAAATTACAAAAAGACATAATTAGTATTAATTCTAATTACTAATTATGTCTTTTTTATTCTCTTGAATTATTTTTTTTATTTTTTCTTTTGAAACTCCTATATATTTACTAATAGTAGCTATACTCGCTCCATTTTTTAGCATAATATATGTCATTTCCTTTTCTATTTGCATATTATATTTGTATTCTTTTTTTAAACTATTAAATTTATAATTCCTAATAAATTCTTTAGCAACTTCTTCACCTACAATAGGAGTCAAAATCATATTCAATAATAATTTTATATCTTCTATTTCTTTCTCTGTTGTACAAATATTAAATATTCTATTTAGCGTCTCAATAAAATGCTCTTTTTCTTTACTTTTTTCTAAAATTAACATGTATGATATAATTCCTTTTTGTTTTAATAATTCTTCTTCTGTATAATCATTATTGTTAATTAAAATATATTCAAAATTTAGTATATTATTTAAATTTATTACACTTTCTTGTATTTCCTCTAATTTTTTAGGTGCATCCCATTTATCATTTCCTGTATATAATACAATAGGAATAATCTGTGGTAATTTTTTTTGTTTTACATCTATTATTTGATTATCATTTTTTTCCTTTAAAATACTTACCATATAGTTTAGCATTCTATATCCTATTTTTTTATCTACAATTGTTTGATGCTCTAATAAATAGTAAACTCTTTCATCTTTTGTTCTATATATATAATCAATTTCTTTAAAATTATCTTTTCTTACATCAATAAGATCTGTAACTTTCTCTAATTGCTGTGGTTTAACTTTATAGCAAGTATTTATAAATTGATTAATAAACATACAAAAATTTTCTTTATTGTTTAGAATAGTCCTTACTAATTTTTTTTGATTTTTACTTTGACCATATATCTCGTTTTCTTCTTCTAGTATAATTTTATAAAAATCTTCTATTGTTGAACCATACAAATATATTAACCCCTCCTTTAATTAACAATACATATATAATATTGTTTTTTATTTATAATACTTTAATATCTATATACAATTTTAATATATTAAAAAATATATTGCCTTGCTATTTAAGATATTAATTCTTATTATGGAAATAAAAATTGTGAATACAATTTTAAAGAAAAAAATAATCAACTATAGTATATCAAAAATATACTAATAGTCAATCATTTTCGTATGTCATTTTTCTACATTTTTCTACAATCTATTATTTAAATATATTTAAAACTCAATATATCTATATTCACATGATCTAATTGGTCTATTAATTTTTTACTTTTTTTCTATTATTAACACTTTTTTGTCTTTACTATTTTAAATTATACCTTCTTGATAAGCATTAAGTAACATTTTTAAATCTTCTATCTCCTGTCGTAATTTTTTTCCTATATCTGTGTCAGCTACTCTTTTTCTTTCTACTTGCTTTTCATTAACCATAATATCATATTTTACATCTATTTCATTTTCAATTGCCTCCATCTTTGAATCAAATGGTTCATTTGCTGCTAGTATTAATCCATATGAATTATATGTTAAAGTATATCCTGCTCTTCCTGTTTGTTTTCTATAACTTTTAGCAAATCCTCCGTCAATAACTAATAGCTTCCCATTTCCTTTCATTGGACTCTCTCCATCTTTTTCTTTTACGGGCATATGCCCACAAATAATATGAGATTCTTTTGGATTAAGACCAAATTCAATTAATATTTTTTCACAATTTTCTTCTTTATTAATTAGAGTATAAAATGGATTTTTACTTTCTTTATGTGTTTTCTCTTCTTTAATAAAATACCTTTCAAAAGTAGTCATTTTATCCTTTCCAAAAAAAGGTGAATTAGGTGAACACCAAAAATACCAAATTAAATCAATATATTCTTTCTTTTTTTCAGAATATGCTTTTCTAATAATCTCTTCTATAAAATCTAGGTATTTTTTCCCTGATAATTTTTTATTTAATATTTCTATTTCTTGAAAATCTCCGTTTTCTTTCATTGGTATACATCCATGAAATAATAAATTAGAATTAAATACTTTGTATACATTTCCATGAGAATAAAGAAAACGCATATGCTCATTTAATACTTTACTCTTCATAAAAGCTTTTTGTAATCTTTCTATTAATTCCTGTTCTTCAAAAGTTAATTTATATGGTTCTTTAGAATTAATAGTAGGAAATTTGTTATCATTTAATGAATAAATATTTTCTTTAATTTTAATTGTTCCATTTTCGTAGTTAATATTATTAAATAAAAATCTATCATCCATATTATATTCTGGATGCTCTTGTAATAATTGTCCTTCAATTTTAAATTGGATAATTGAAATAGCTTTATGCACTTTTGCAATAATATTTTTATCACTATTACTATACTTATTTTCGTCAAAAATTTTAGGGATAAAATTAGTACATTCGTCTTCCTTATAGGTCTGCATAGCAAATGTAAATAATGGTCTTATATTTATTCCATACCCATCCTCTAATGTATCTAAGTTATCATATCTAGCACAAATTCTAACAACATTTGCTATACATGCAATATTTCCACAACATGCTCCCATCCATAAAATATCATGATTTCCCCATTGTATATCTAAACTATGAAAATTTATTAATCTTTCCATTACTTCTTTAGCATTAGGACCTCTATCATAAATATCTCCCAAAACATGTAAATGATCAATAGCCATTCTTTTTATTAAATCAGAAAGTGCCATAATAAAATCATCCGCTCGTTTTAGTTCAATAATAGAATTAATTATTTCTAAATAGTATATTTTTTTATCTTTATCATCTACTTGTAAATGTAATAACTCATCAATAATATAGTCAAATCCTTCTGGTAAAGCCTTCCTTACCTTTGATCTAGTATACTTAGAACTAACTTTTTTAGCTACTTGTATTAGTCTATATAAAGTAATTTTATACCATTCATCAATGTTTTTTTCTTCTTTTTTTATTAAAGCTAATTTTTCCTCCGGATAATAGATTAGAATGGCTAACATTCTTCTTTCTTTTTCTCCAATTGTATTCCCAAATAATTCTTCAATTTTACTTTTTATAATTCCAGAGCCATTATTTAAAATATGAGAAAACGATCCATACTCACCATGAATATCACTTAAGAATAATTCTGTACCCTTAGGCAAATTTAAAATTGCTTGAAGATTAATAATTTCTTCAGATACTTCTTTTATATTAACATATTGTTTACTTAATAATTGTAAATATCTTTTCTTACAAATTTCCTCTGTCATTAAATTCCTCCTAATTTACCTGTTTCTTTAAAATATCTAATTTAAAATTGTATTATACAATTTTATATATATATCTTTTATTATCTAATGTCAAATAAAAGACGAAATATTCGCCTTTTATTTATTAATTTAATTTTACCTCATTTGCTTTTACTATTAATCTTTGTTTTCCATTATTAGCACATGTAATTAATGTTAATTGTTTTTTTCCTCTAGTTAATTGACTTGTACAAGAAACATCTGTTGGTTCTACAATATAATGATCATATACTTTATATTGCAAAGTTCTTCCTTTTAAATCGGTTAATTCTATTATATCTCCATTTGTTAATTGATCTAATTTGCTAAAAAACTTTGTATTTTTATAATTATGTCCTACAATACAATAGTTGCCCACTTCATTTGCTTCTGGCCCCCAATATTTATTTAAAGAAATTTTTAATAATTCATCAGAAGTATCTGATAATACTGGATAATTTATTTCTAATTTTGGTATATTTAATACCGCAGCAGTATAATAGTCTTGGCCATTTTTTGTAGTCTGCATGATTTTTTCTTTTGATAAATCACTCAAATTTACTGGTTCTTCTTGCTGTTGCGTTGCGTTTGAGTTTCCAAGTGCAACTACAAGCACATTATCTTCCATTCGTACGGTTTTGTCGTCATACTCATTTGCAATATCTTCTATTCCGATATCTGATAAAATTTCTTGGGATACTTTCTCATTTTTATTTCTATCATATTCTGCATATATACAATATGATGAAAGTATACACAATAAAAAAACTGAAATTAAAAATTTAATTTTATACATTTTTCTTTTCCTTTTCATATCAGGCGTTACGTATACCTTCTGAGTAATTAAAATCTGATTCATAATATCCTCCTTTCATTTTATCATGATTATATTATAACATCTTTAATTACACATTGAAAGCACTTTTTTAAATTTTAAATCTAATGTTACTAGATAATAATTCTTCTAACTATATGTTTTATAATAGTTGATATATAGATATTTAATCAGTTTCTCGGCTCAATACGAAGTTATATCGTTTCTAAAATATAAAGTAATGAGCCTCTCGCTTATCGCGCTTCCTCATTACTTTATATCCAAGAAACGTTTATAACTTCTCCAATCACATTCGAAACATTCATAAATATCTATATATCAACTATTTATAGAATTATATAAATCTTTA
>Ga0256407_10012151_pt1 | contig 11760 bp, 6 predicted proteins | sample RumenRJG_04DNA_FD_193489 | JGI IMG/M metagenome (GOLD analysis project Ga0256407, IMG submission 193489) | Bovine rumen microbial communities from Lethbridge, Alberta, Canada - RJG_04 | ecosystem: Host-associated > Mammals > Digestive system > Stomach > Rumen | place: Canada: Alberta | collected... | reverse complement strand
ACATTTTAGTATCAATTATTTCATTTTTATAAGCATTAGGTACAATATCTAAATTATTATCATCTTCTTCATCTTCTTCTTCAGGTTCATCAAAAATACTTCTTTCTTTAACAGGTTTAGGTGGTGGTTCATATGGTTTATCTGGATTCATAAATGGTGAATCTTCATCAAAATATTTTCTTAATGGAACATCAAAACCACAATCATCCATTTCTTGAATAAGACAATTAATACATTTAACAGAAGCTAATTCAATTTTTCTCCCAATTTTATAATAATTTCTAGATCTAAATATACATTCTCCTCTATATTTATTATTAGGTTTAACACCCCAAAAATAAATTGTACCATCTGAATAACTTACTATTAAAATTGCAAAAGGATCGAAAAATTTTACAAAATTAACATTTATTTTTTCTAATTTACCATTTGGTAAATAACATATATCATCAATTTTTGACATTTCAAAATCCCATATTACAACAAGTCCATCTGTGCTTCCAGTTGCGAATAAATTTAATTGCATTGAAAAATCTAAACAATTAATTTCATTTACTTTATTTTCTATTGTATGTCCTCCTCTTATTGTTCTTAATTTTTCTGTTTCTTCAGGATCATTTTCATTATACATATTAATTAATGAATCATCACCTGTTGAAATTAATATAAAATTATCACCTTCATTTCCATAATCATAATAATAAAACATTGATGTTATTTCTTTTATATGATCATATTTATATGTTTGAATTCCATCTCTTTCTATTTCTTCTTCATTTATTGGTTTTATTAATGAACCATTTCCTGCATTAAATTGCATAATTGCTCCATTTGTAAACCCAAGATAAAATTTACGATAATTATTTTCAAATAGAAAATATTTTATTTTTGTATCTCCTTCAAAATGTTCATTTGAAGTTAATTTTTTATAACATTTATATAATACACCATCTTTATTAAAAACTCTAACATCTTTAAATGTTGTTACAAAAAATTGTTGATAATAAGTATTAAAATCAACTTTAATAGGATAATTATCATCTTTAACTTGATTTTTCTGAATATGTTCTTCTTCTCTATATTTAGAATCATAAAATATCATTTTATTCCCATAAACTAAGAATTTATTATATTTAGATAACCCTAATAAATTAGTAACTTTAAAATTTTTTTTAGGTGTAGCTATTAACTGTAAACATAACTTCAATTTAGTATCCCAAATTCTAACATTACCTTCTTCATCAACAGAAACAGCCATATAAGAATTAGATAAAAAATTACAAGAAATAACAGGAGCATAATGACCTTCTAATCTTCCTTTATAAGCTTCATCAATAGATAAATCAGTACAATAAACATTAATATAATATTCAAAACCAACTGATAAAATATAACCAACACTTTCAATTAAAGGATTATAATTTAATGACCTAACACCTAAAGAATGATTATTCCATGTTCTAATAATATCTTTATCATTTAAATTAATTAATCTAATTTTAGCATCCATACATGCAGTAAGTACCATCATTGGTTTATGTATTTCTATACAATCTAAAATTTCTCCTTTATGAGGTAAATTATCACAATAATGATTTCTATAAGGATGTCCTTCATTATAGAAACAATCATATTTTTGACCATGAAATTCAAATTCTACATCAATTTCATTTAATGTGTAATATGAGAACTTTTCTAATTTACTTCCTGAAGAAAACCAAATATTATGTTCTGGTAAATACCATATTCTTTTTTCTAATGTTGGCATTCTCATTTCATGTACTAATTCTATTCTATCATCTGAAGCGAAACTGAAGAAAACTATTCTTTTATCACTTAAACACATTGCTATTAAATTTTGATATTGACACATTGATAATACACTATATGATATATTTTTATCATTTTTATTATCAGTTTTTTTATTTATTTTCTTTTCATTTTTATTTTTTGAACTATATCTTTTATTATTATCTAAATAATTTTTAGGATTTAAATAAGTATCTAATTCAACTAATTTTTCACTTTTACCAGTTTTTGGATTATAAATTCTAATATTTTTAGTACCATATTCACTAATTATTAACATATCAATTCTAGGAATAAAAACAGCACTAATAACATCTTGTTTATGTATAATATTATCTTTAATTCTAGGAGAAATTTGATATCTTTTATATTTCGCCATTTGTTTTTCATTAAAAATTTTATTATTACTATCATCTTCATTATCATCTACTTTAGCATCATTATCTCCTTCAACTGTATCAATAATAAACTGAGTAAATTCTTCCCATTGCATATGACCATCACCATTAAAATCAATTTCACAGAAAAATTTATATAAACCATATACAAGATTTGTTTCATCCATTGGATCATTTGGATTAAATGGTAATTCTTTTTTCATTTTATCAATAAATAACACTTTTTCTATACCATCTGGATAATCTTTATAAAAATCTGCTAATTTATTTATTTTATTTAAATCTAATAACATCATAATTATATTTATATCATATTTATGTCTATCTAAAAGATAATAACAATTGTTTTTAAAAATTTGAAGATAAACATTTTTGTAAGGAACAATTTTTATTGGTGGTTCATAATCAGAATCTTGACTTCTTTTATCATCATCTCCATTCATTTTAAATTATTTTTATATATATAATTAATTTTATAAATCTAAAAGTTATAAATTTAAAAATTAAATTTATTTCTATTTAATTAACATTAAGCATAATATCATCATTTAAATCACTTTTTTGTTTTAGCATTGATAACTCAGTAAGAAAACCTTTTGAATTTATAATATCAGTTCCACCACAAATAATAGGAATATTTAATTGATGAGATAAATTAGTTAAATCTTTAGTTTCTTCAAATGTAATCCCACCAAAACAAAAAACAATAATTTTATTAGGTCTTGGAGCATTGCCGGATAAATAAGTTTCATAATCACTTTCTTTATTTTTATTTTTAATAATTCCTTCTACAATATTTTGTAAATATGAAATATGTTGCATAAAAGCATTAGTAGAACCTCCTTTAAAAGCATTCATAAAAAATTTTTTACCTTTAGCCATAAAATCTTTATTTTCTAAACAATCTAAAGTTCTTTTATTTTTTCCTGCATATTTTAATAATAAATCACCATAAACAATCCAATCACTCATTTTATTTTCTCTCATCGCATCTTTTAAATTATTTATCATTGAATCTCCTTCATATCTGAAAATATATAATAAATATAATTTTGCTTTATCTAATTGTTTAATTTTATCATCTGATAAAAATTTTATTATTTGATTATATTGTCCTTTTCTATCATCATGAACTGCAATTTCTTGTTCTAAAGGAGATAAATCCATTAATTTATATTTTGTAACATAATCAATTATTTCATATGTTAATTTTAAATGCTTTGTTATATTCATTGATTCTTTTCTTTTTTCTGGTAAAGTTTCTATTAATTTTCTTATTTCTTCAATTGTGTTTTCTTTACCTGAATTTTCATTTGATTCTTTTTTTAATTTTTCAGCAGCAGCATTTGCTTCAACTGTAAAATTTCCATAATCTGAATTCATATGAGTAGCAAAAAATTTATCAATTGATTCAACATCAGAAACAACTAATTTTTCATTTTGATTATTTTTTTCTCCTTTTAATTGAACTACATTATTTTTAACACCAATTAATTCATGAATTTGAGCTTGATAAGTCCATTGATTAATTAAAGGAGTAACAGGATCTTCTTTTCTATCAAAAATAAATAATAAACCATTTTGATTTTGACCACATTCTTTTCTTATGAAAGTATAATTTTCATTAAAAAATTCTACAATTTTTTTAGATAACATTGATGAAATTTTAGAGCCTTTTACACATTTAACAACAGGAAAAATTCTATTACTTAAACATATTGCAATTAATCCTTGCCAAATTCGATCAAACATTTGTGAATCATAATCATTCCATTTTTCAATTGGTGTTACTGCTAAATTTGATATACAAGATTCAATATTTAAATGAAAGACATTTGAGTTAATTACATAATAGTCAAAATATACTTCTTGAAATGATTTAACTTGCATATTTATATCGTATTGTGCTATTTTTTGAAGATAATCATCTGGGACAGTGTTTGAAAAGAATAAATGGATTTCTTTAAAATTTAAATTTTTTAAAATTTCTTTTAAATAATTTAAATTCTGAGATGTTGGTCTTAAAAAAAATATACCACTTAAATTAAATTTTTGAGTTGATTGAATTTTTTCTATATTTTCAAATAAAAATATTTCTTGCTTTAAAGCTAAACTTTTAGAAAATTCTAATGAGAATATAATTTGAGTTTCTTTATCCATAACAATTGCTTTCATATCTTTTATATTTGAAATCATATTTTCTATATAATCATTTGAAATTTCATGAAGATTTGGGTTTGACATTAAAAATTTAAAATATAATACAAAATTAATTATGATTAATAATTAATTTGGTATATTTAAATGATTTAAAAAAAAAATTAAAATAAAATAAATATTTAAAATATCAAAAATTAATGATTAAAAGTCCTTTTGGAAACACACCATTAAAACAGGATGATAATAACAATCAACAAACAAATATTCCAAAAAAAACTAATACCCAAAATCCATTTCAAAATAATGAATCAGCAAAAGTTCCTCCAAAAGCAAGTAATAATAATATAAATACATTTCAACCAAATTTAAATACAAATTATAATGACTTTGAACAACCACAATATAATAATTATCCTCAAAATCAACCACAGAGAAAATTTTCAAATCCATATTCAACAATTCAAAATAATAATAATACCCCATCTGATTTTGATATTACATTAAATGAATATGAAACTAAATTAAAAATGTATAATTGTTCAAATGAATTTATATCAACAACTACAAATGTTTTTCCAATTAATAATTCTATATTAACTGAAATATCATTTCCAATTGGATTAAATTTATCACCTTTATCATCATCAAATATAGAAATCCCTCTTGTTGATTATGGTGAAAAAAATATACCAAGATGTCCTAATAATAATTGTAGAGCTTATTTAAATCCTTTTGTAAAATTTATTGATGGAGGTGACAAATGGATTTGTAATATTTGTAAACAAATTAATTTAACTGAAGACTATTATTATGGTAAATTAGATAATAATAATGAAAGAGTTGATAAAAATTCAAAATATGATTTATGTTGTGGTTCATATGAATTTTTAGCAAATAAACAATATTGGAAAAATAATAAAACACCATCAAAAGCTTTTTTTATTTTTTTAATTGAAACTTCATTAAGTTCTATATCTAATGGTTTTTTAACAGCAACTATAGAAAGTATAAAAGATGTAATTAATAATGAAAGTTTTTATAATGGAAATGATGTTAAATTAACTTTTATAACATATGATTCCAATGTTCATTTTTATAGTTATAATAATAAAATGAATCAACCTCAAATGCTTTGTGTTGCTGATGAACCAGTTTTTATTCCTTCAGTAAAGGAAAATTTAATTTTTAATTTAAAAGATAATAAAGATAAAATATTACAAATATTAGATTTAATTCAAAATACTTTTACTTCAAATTCATGTAAAGATTCAAATAAAATTTTTTCGGCTTTAAATGGTGCATATTTATTAGGAAGAGGTAATGGAGGAAAAATATTAATTTTTTCTTCTAGTAATTCACTATCAAGTAATAATAAATTAATAACTCAAATTGATAAGAATATGACAAAAGAACAAATTGCATATTCAACTCATGATAAAAGGCAATTAGGAAATATGGGAATTAATTTAACAAATGAAAATATATCATGTGATATTTTTGCTTGTGCTGAAAATCCTATTTATGTTTACACACTTAATCAATTATGTGAATATTCAAATGGGAATATTTATTTTTATAAAAATTTTAATTTAGATTTACATTATAAAAATATATTTAATCAAATTAGAAAAGCTTTAACTAGACCAATTTGCTGGGAAGGTGTTTTAAGGACGAGATTTTCACATGGATATAAAATTCAAGATTTTATTACTCCTGTTTTAATAAGTAATAAAGATTTATTTATTTTTCCTACTTATGATAGTGATCAACATTATGAAATTGGAATTAATATGATTCAGAATAGTGATGAGAATAATAATATGTTTAATAATGATAATTTTGTTTATATTCAAAGTGCTTTGTTATATTCTTATGGTGATGGAGAAAGAAGAATTAGAGTTCATAATTTATGTTTACCTTTATCAAATAGAGCTAGAGATATTTATAATGGAATTAATGCTGAATATTTAGCTACTTATTATTTAAAACAAACTATTGATAAAATATATAAAACAAAGAATATTTCTAATGCTATTATATCAACTGAAACTTTATTTAAAACTTTTATTTCTGTATTTTTAAACTCATCTCAGTCAATGAAAAAGCAATTAATTGAAAATATACAATTTTTACCAATTTACATGTTAGGAATGATAAAACATAGAATATTTTGTAAAGATGAAATAGAAAGAAATTATGATATAGATTTATCAAATTATCTTAGAATAAAATTACAAAGAATGTCCTCAGAAGAAATTTTACCTTATATTTACCCAAATATATATCCAATTCATGAATTAATGAATGATACAAATTTAGGTAAAATTGATAATGAAACTGGAATACCAAATATTCCTAATATTATTGCAACAAGAGAATCTGAAATGACTAATGATGGTTTATATCTTATTGATAATGGTTATTTATTAATAATTTATGTAAAAAGAAATGTTAATCCTTTTATTTTAAAATCACTTTTTGAAGTTGAAGATTTACAATATTTGTCTATTAATGTTAATGAAGAAAATGTTTTTGGAAATTTAGATGATTTTAAAGAAAGAATTATGAATATTATTGATTATATTAGAGGTGGAAAATCACTGTTTCAAAATTTGATTTTTGCTTTTGAAGGTACTTCTGCTGAAAAAATTGTTAAAGAGTCATTTATTGAGGATAATAATTGTGGATGGTATAATATGGATTACAATACTTTTTATAATCGATGTATGAGATAAAGAAAAAATATAAATTATTAAAAAAAATGAATATTTATTTTATTTTTAATTATTAAGAAATAAATAATTGTTATTAAAGAAATTTTAATTGAAATTTAGAAAGTAAATTTACTTAAAAAATAAAAAACTTACTATAAATTGAATAATTATAAATATTAAATATACTTAAAAAAAAATAAAAAAATTATGTTAGAAGAAGAATTCAATGACCCAGATATAAATTCCTCCAAAATGGAAAACCAAATATCCAATTATATAGAAAACAACCAAACTTCCAATTTAACTGATTTAATAAAAACCAAATTATCAAAAACAGACATAATAAACATGAAATTTGGTCATAACCAAGAATCAATACTTCACAGACTAGTAATAATGGATATAAAAATATTATTTATAAACTCATTTGATGTTTTAAAATCAAAATTTGAAAAAAATGAATTTACCTCTTTTATAAATTACCAAGATCAACAAGGTAACACATCATTATTATATGCATCATTCAAAGGAAATTACGACATAATAAAAATTTTATTAGATAATGGAGCAGATTATAAAATTAGAAATTATATGGGATTAAGTGTTATGCATATGGCAGCTCAAGGTGATAAACCTGCTTTTTTAATTTATTTTAAAGACAAATATAAAGTTGATATTTTAGACAGAGATTTTAATGGTAATACTCCCTTACATTGGGCAGTTAATTCGACAGCAGAAAATTCTATTAATTTTCTTATTTCTTGGATGGATGATATAAATCAAGTTGATAAAAAAGGACAAACTGCTTTACATATTGCAATACATACTCTTAGACCTAAATTAATTAAGAAATTATTATATAAAGGTGCTGATATTTATTTAAAAAATAATATTGGGGAAAGTGTTTATGATATTATTTCTAATAATGATGGGAGTAATAAAGAATATGAAAGTATTTTTAGGACTATTACAGAATCGAAACCTATTAAATATTGTATTTATAGTGATAATAATAGAGTTATTAAGAATAATGATAGTTATTTTTGCTTTTTTAAAAATAAAAATCATTTTATTGATTCTTTTACTTGTTTTATACTTCATTTATTAAGTGCTTTGTTAATTTATTGTTTTCTTTTACGTTATGTTAATTCATTTATTAATCAATTATTGTTTTATATTATTTTAATATTGTTAACTATTTCTTTTTTCCTTATTCATTTGAGTGATCCTGGAATAGTATATTCAAATATTAATTTGTCTTGGTTAGAAATGGTCGAAAATAAATATTATATAAATAATTATTGTCCATATTGTAAATGTCAAAAAACAATTAAAGTAAAACATTGTCATATTTGTAAAAAGTGTATAGATGGCTTTGATCATCATTGTAATTGGATTGATAATTGTATAGGTGAACAAAATATAGGAAGATTTATATTTTTTATATTGATGATTATTACTAATTTAATATTTAGTTATTATATTGCATTTGAAGCCTTTCTTTTTATTGAAAAAACTAAACCACCAGAAGAAAATACAACTTATTTTGTTTTTTCATGGATTTATATTTTAAATACTAAAGATATGATTGCTATTTTTATAATGAGCTTATGTTTATTTTTCTTTTTACCAGTTTTATATGTTTTATGGAATCAAATTAAAAATCGAATATTTAAACAAAGTAAAAATAATTAGAAATAATAATTTATTGAGTAATCATTAATATATATTTATATATGAGTTTTGTATTTAAATAAATATTAAAGAGTGTTAAATTGTCTTTTATAAAATTATTTTTTAATCAACAGTTATATAATATAATGTTAATTTAATATTTTATATTAAAAATTGATATGGAAGTTAAATAAAAAATAATTTTTCCTATTGGTATAAAAATAAAAAAAAAAAAAATCCTAAAAAACTCAAAAAAAAAAAATATATTTATAATTTTAAATTTCAATATTTTTTTTTAACTAATTTTTAAATTAATTGAAAAATATCTTTTGCTTTTTTAGTTTTTTTTAAAAGAGTATTACATAATTTTATAGCAGCTTTTCTTCCAAGAACTTTAGCTTGTTGAAGAATTTGGTCTCTAATATGTTTTGGAATAGCATTCCAAATTTTTAAAAGAGCTGCAGGAAGATCTTTAATTGATTTAAGATTAATTCCTTGTTCAGCCAAACATCTTTTTACTTCAGCTTCAACTTCAGGATAAACTCCTAAAAGTTTTGTAATTAAGAGGAAAGCATTTTTATCTTCAAGGAATTGTTTAACTGCATCTACTACTACAACAACATCTTTTCTTATTTTTTCACTTTGAATTAAACATTTGACTACTGGAACTGGTTTTACTGTTGCTTCAAGTTCTACTAAAAGATCGGTTTTGCATGCTGTGAAAGCGAGAAGAGCTAAAAGTAAGAGTTGTCTCATTTTTGTAAAAGATTTTTTTTTTTTTTGATATTTATATTATTTTATTATTTTTTTTTTGGGTTTAAATTTTTTTTTTTTTTTTTTTTTTTTTTTTTTTTCTTTTTTTTTTTATCGATTTATGACGTATAGTCATTTATATTTTGGATAAAATATATAAAAAATATATAAAAAATTTATATTTATTTTTTAATTATTCATTAATTGAATTTTATTTAATATTTTTTTATATTATTAGAATTTATCATTTTTTATAAAGATTTGTTAATAATTTCTTTTGAATTATTAAATTTTAAATAATATTTTATTTTTTATATTAATTATTATGATTATCTATATTCTCTTATATTAAATTTCCATTTTTTAATCTTATTAAATATCAAATTTAATATATTCATATATTTTTTAATAAATTAATTTAATTATTATGAATAAATTATTAATGCTATTTTTCCTCCATTTTTTATATACAGAAAAAAAATAAATTCTTCTCAAAATATAAAAATGATTTTTTTAATTTTTTATAAATGAAAATCCTTAAATTATTTTTAATATTCTTTTTAATAACATTTATTTCTTCAGAATTAACAGAAGATTGGCAGAAAAAAAATTTCATAAATTGTATATCAAGTTCTGAAGTCCCATTAACAGAAGAAGAAAAATCATTTGATATAAAAAATGACTTTGAATTATATTTAAATAATTTAAAAGAAAAATATACATCATATTCTAATGTCTTTTTAAATTGTGAAGAAACTTCAATGAAAAAAAAAGTTCTTAAAGGAAGAAAAGTTGAACAAAGTGAAAAAAAGCAATCAAATTTAAAAATTTTAGAAGAAAAAGAATTACCAAAAGCAGAACCACAAAAACCAAAATGTATTGAAATTAAAAAACCTATTAAAATTCTTGAACAACCTTAAAAATTAATTATATAGTTTTTATTTTTATGAAAAATTAAATTTTGAATTTTTTTTGAAAGATTTTTTTTATTCTTACATTTAATTAATTAAAAAATGGATTACAATATAAAAGTTTTAGATTGTCCTATTTGTAATGATTGCTTAATTAATCCTTATGAATGTAAAAAATGTCATGTTTGCGTTTGTAAAAAATGCATTCAAAATGGTTGTATTTATTGTAAGAAAAATGAATTTTTTCAAAATCTTGGTTTAAATAAAATTTTAGAAAAAATATGTTTTCCATGTTTAAATTGCAATAAAATATTTAAAACAAGAAAAGAATTAAAAAATCATAAAGATATAGATAAAATTGAACTACATGAATGTATATTATGTTTAGAACAATTTGATTTTGATGATTTTTATAACCATATATTACAAAAACATAGAAATCATTTAATAGAAATTTTTGATTCAAACAGTTTATATAATAAAGGAGAAAAAATATTATATTTAAAAAATAATTCAAATCAATTAAATACAGAAATAATAAATAAATATGATTCTTCTAAAAGTAATAATATAGATGATAGTAATATACAAAAAGAAAGAAGTATAATATCAGTAAATGTTTTACAAAATATAAATAATAGTCAATCAAATATAAAAACAGGAAAAATTTTTTGTATAAATGAAGACAAAAATAAAAATAAAACTGATAATATGGATTCTTTATTATCAAATTCAGTTAATAATTCAAATATTTTTAGTGAATCAAATTTAGATAAAAAATTAAAAATATCTACAATTCAACTTTCATCTTTATATTATTGTAAAAAACAAAATAATATATGTACATGTTGTCCTTCTAAAAAATGTATTGAAGGGAGTTGTTTTTGTACTGGTTGTATGGAATATAATTGTAAAGTAAACAAATTAAAAAAAGGAGAATTAATAAATAAAAAAGGAAGAATTGCTAATAAATATAATGGTGTATATTACTGCAATATTACATTTAGACAACAAATTCAAACTTATAATGGACCTATTGATGTATCAATTAAATGTTCTTATACTGCAAATTGTAAAGAATGTAAAGATTTAACTGTTATTTGTAAAAAATATGAAGATTTCATTAGATATGATTAATTAATAAAAAAATTTTTTTTCTAATATTTTTTATAGTGTTGAATATTTTATAATTAATTGTTATTTATTTCATCTACTTTATTATTATTATTATTATTATTATTATTATTATTATTATTATTATTATTATTATTATTATTATTATTATTATTATTATTATTATTATTATTATTATTATTATTATTATTATTATTATTATTATTA
>Ga0256407_10012149_pt1 | contig 11762 bp, 10 predicted proteins | sample RumenRJG_04DNA_FD_193489 | JGI IMG/M metagenome (GOLD analysis project Ga0256407, IMG submission 193489) | Bovine rumen microbial communities from Lethbridge, Alberta, Canada - RJG_04 | ecosystem: Host-associated > Mammals > Digestive system > Stomach > Rumen | place: Canada: Alberta... | reverse complement strand
AATTCCAGCAATCACAAGAATACTATCTATCAGCATAAACTATTCCGAATCACAAAGCAGAGAAACTTTACTTTCTACAGGAAGCAAAACCAGATTAAGAAGCAAAGCATAAATAAGCGGGACGCAGGCAACGGTAAAGTTTACTCCGAGCGCAGAACGATCTTCGAGATGAACAAGCATTCCCATAAAGCCGCCTAGTGTCGTCATTATTCCTTCGAGAATCAGAAGTGTACAAAAAGTTTTTATTGAATTTACTGACAATGCTTTTTGTGAAACTGAAACCTTTTGATTCTTAAAAACACATTTTAACGCGCAAAAAAAAATCTTGAAGTTACCGGAAATAGTAAGCAGCAAAAATGTCGGGATGAAAATATAAATCAAGCCGGGAAGATCTCTAAGATAATAAAAATTCAAAGGTTCCTGCTCACTGTGATTAATTGTACTTGTAAACATAACCAATAAATACAAGCCTACAATCAAAGCTATAGAAATCAAAATTTTAAATGTTTTCAGAATGATTTCTTTTTTTGAAAGGCTTGCAGTTTTATTTTCTGCATCGCTTTCTTCTGTCATAACATTTATGATATTGCGGCGAAGCTTGGCTTTTAGGGTTATAAGCATCATTCCAAAAAAAGCAAGATAATAAAATGAACAAATTATAGTCGCAAGGTTTGGTCCTAGAGTCTGGCGTTCATCAATATTCAGATAGAAATAAATTGCGCTGATGAGCATAAAAAAACTTGAAACAAAAATCAGAGCCTTAAATGAAAAACTAAGTGATGTTTCCATTTTTTTTAGTTCTGGCAATTCTGTTTTATTTATTGTTTTTGTAGATGAGAAAATTTTAATGAAAGATTTTCCATATCCTGAAAGAAAAATCATCATTGCAAGAATCAGTAAAACTCCAGGCAACAAGGCCGGCTCAATTATTTCCCATACGAAACCACCGCTTGTAAGACTGCACATAGTCGCAGTTAAACAAAGCACCCCAAAAGATAAAAGAAATTCGATAATCATAAGTCCCCCTTTCGAAAGCAGCCGGCTTGCCATCGAATATCTAAATTATCTATCTACAAACTGATAAATACAAGATGTAAAAAGTTGTAATTGATGTGTAATTTTAGTTTTCTTTTTTTTCATAGACAAAATTTGCATAAAATTTATAAAAAGAATAAGATAAGTTATGGCTATATTATCTGAAATTAAAGATCGAAGAAGTATTAGAAAATATAAATCTGTTGAAGTTACGGATGAGCTGCTGAATGAACTTTTGACAGCGGCTTTTTTTGGCACCTTCTGGCTCTAATGAACAGCCGTGGGACTTCATAATTGTAAAATCTAAAGAAATGAAAGAAAAAATATGCCAGACAGATCATAATCAAAAGTGGATGCTTCAGGCCCCTGTTTTCATCGTTTGTATCGGAAAATCATCATACCGCAAGGATGGAAGCATGGAACGTACAATCCGGGATTGTTCAATTGCAATTGCACACCTGTTATTGCAGGCGCAGCACTTGGGTTTGGGGACATGCTGGACAGGATGGTATGAGCAGGATGAAATAAGAAACTTGCTGGGCTTAACTTCTGAAGATTATGTGACAGGCATTATTACAGTTGGTTATGCTGATGAAAGTCCAGCTGCAAGACCAAGAAGAGCACTCTGTTTTAAGGTGATTTGAAAAAATATTAAGCTTCAGAAAGCAAAAAAGCGGGTAGGGGTTTAACCCGCCATTGTGCCGAGCATGATTCTTATCAAAATCATATAACATACGGTTCCGGCGATAATCGAGAGATACATGCTTTTCTTTGTGGCCTGAAGGATGATTACCAGCAGACTTGAAATAATTTCCGGGAGACCAAACGGTTTTGTAGTTATATCGATAGCTTTTAGACAATAAATTACAAGGATGGTCATAATTGCCGGAGGAAGAATTTTACCAAGATAAACAATTACATTCGGCAATTCCCTTTTCCCGAAAATGATGAATGGAAGTGCTCGTAAAAGCCAGGTCACTATGGCTGTTAATGCAATTACTGCAAGAGGATAAAGTTCAGCCTTCATTAAAATCCTCCGTTACTAGAAATTGGTTTCTTGAAAAATAGAATCATAATAAGAGTAGTTGTCATTGCTGGAATCAAAAACTTCTGGGGACCAAGCGCAATTAAAAAAATGGCTGAGCAGAGCACCGCAATAATAAACGGCATCTTAGTCTTATATTCTCTAAACTGATTTACAACCACTACAAGGAAGAATGCTGTGGCGGAAAAATCAATTCCCGTAAGGTCAAATTTAAGGAATGAGCCTGCCAGTGACCCGATGAAACAACCTATAATCCAATAAAAATGATCCAGCATGGCTATAAAAAAATCAGCTTTCTGGGTATCGACATCATCTTCGTATTTTACGGAACATAAGACAGAATAAGTTTCGTCTGTTAATGTAAGAATCATATACGGATATCTGATGCCCATCTTTCTGAACCGTTCGATAAAACCGATCCCATAGAAAAGATGCCTTGCGTTTACAAAAATGGTCATGACTGCAATGGAAAGTAGGGAAGCACCGGATACCATCATAGGAACCATTATAAGCTGCATTGAACCTGCAAAAACAAAGACGGCAGAAACGACAGAAAGCAGAATTCCATAGCCGGCATTGTTCATCAAAATTCCAAACGCAATTCCTATGAATAGATAGGTAAAGAAAATCGGAAATGTATTTTTAAGCGCGATTTTAAATTCTTTCATGTTTTTAAAAATTTTGTGCAGATGTATTCGATGATTTTTAGCATTTTTTTAGCGGCACAAAACCGTATCTCCTCTTAAAATTGAATAATAGACTTCATCTACTATTCCTTGATTACATTTTCCAGATTGCCTGAGAATCCCTTCGTATTTCATTCCCATTTTTTGCATTGCTCTTCCTGAATTTGGATTTTCAGCTGCATGTTTTGCATATACTCTATTTGCTCCTACTTCTTCGAAAAAGAATTTTATAAGCGCTCTTCCAGCTTCAGCAATTATTCCTTTTCCCCACCATCTAGTTCCAATTCCATAACCGAGTTCTACACTTGATGTCTCTTCATCAATATTTACAACAGATATATCTCCAACAAGGTCGCCAGTTTCTTTTAATTCTATGGTCCAAAAATAAAAATCAGGTTTTTCATAAGATGAAATCCATTCTCTTATTATCTTTTTTGTATCTTCAACGGATTCATAAGGCTGCCATCGTAAAAACTTTGTTACTTCCTTTTCTTTTGCCCAATTATTAAACATAGCATTAGCATCTTCAATTTTATGCTTTCTGAGAATTAGTCGCTCGGTATAAATAGTTATTGTTCCTTTATGTTTCATATTAACTTTTTCCTCCTATAAAGCACCCCAGTGGCCGGTCGGCATAACATACAATATGGTGAGCCTCGCGATGTTTCATTCATACAAGCAGGTCGTTCTGCCGACAGAAGACATTCTTGCAATCAAGGAAGTCGTGCGACTTCGTGCCAGCGTGTTGAAGAGTTTTCTGTCATCCTGAATTTTTGCATCTTCAAGAAGAACACCGGGCTTTCACCGAGGGAGTACAAGCTTAGTTTTTAGACGCTTCGATATCTTTTGCGCAAGGAAAGCCGTAGCCAGAATCTGCACTGTACACAGCTTTTTTGATAGCTTCGGAAACCACTTCGGCGGCGAGAGTGCCAACAAAATCAAAATCAGCCTTGACGTTGCCAATGCTTGCCGCGTAAATGCTGTCGCCATCCGCAGATGTGTGAACCGGATTTATCGAGCGGGCAAAGCCGTCTTGTGCCATTCCCGCGATTTTGCACATCTGGGCTTTTGAGAATTCAGCGTTCGTAAAAACAGCGGCAAGAGTGGTATTCGCAACGAATTTATTCTCTACAATCTGATTCTGAGTTTTCATAAAATCGACTGTGCTTCTGAAATGCTTTTTATCTTCGGTCAAAAGACCTGCAATCTGCTTGCCTGTCTTCCAATCAAAAACATCGCCAAGTGCATTCAAAACGACGACAGCCCCCACCTGCAAATCCCCGATCTGAACGGCATAGCTTCCGATACCAGTCTTAGTGCAAGTGTCCATGCCACAAATCTTTCCGACAGTCGCACCGCAGCCCGCACCAAAGTTTCCGTCTTTATAATTTGGCTTTTCAAAGGCAATTTTTGCCGCTTCATAAGCCATCTTAAAATCAGGCCGAACGAAAGCATCGCCGACAGTCAAATCAAAAATATCAGATTGCACCACGAGCGGAACTTTTGTGACACCGACATCAAACCCGATGCCCTTTTCTTCCAAAAATTGCATTACACCGTTAGTTGCGCCAAGCCCAAAAGCACTTCCGCCGGCAAGCACAATCGCATGAATCTTTTGAGCAGACATGAGCGGATTCAAGAGGGGAGTTTCCCTGGAAGCTGGCCCCCCGCCACGAACATCAACCCCGGCACACATTCCGTCTTCGCAAATAAAGACCGTGCAGCCAGTTCCAGCTTGAATATTCTCTGTTTGCCCGATTCTAAGCGGGTGAAGGTCTGTAATGGAAATTTCTTTCATGAAAACACCTCGTATTGATTTATATAGCACAGAATCCGCGCCGTCAGTTATTTAGCTGAGAATCTATCATCTTCCAGTCAGAACATCTTTTATAATTCTGATTGGGGAATTCACAATCCTGATCCGCTGTCGGCTACGAACCTTTGTTATGTGATTTCTCCATTATAAGATATACGATAGTTTCTTTCATCCCATGATTGAACGAAGATTATGTTGTCCTTAATATAAAAATTCTCAAATGGAAAATTTGGTAAAACAAAAATGTCGCTGCCACTTTTTTGCCAAATTATTTCACCTTTTTTATTTATTCTGGTAATATATAATTCTCCGTGGATTATAAAGTCTTCATTCATTTTATATATACCAAAAGCTGTTGCAAAATCTACTTCTTTAAACCAATTTATTTCTAACTCAACTAAAGACATTGAAACTACAACATTAGAAATGCAAATAAAAATTGTTTCTTCATCGATTATATATGTTTCTTTACGAACAGATGTTCCAGCTCCTGTTCCACAAACCAAGAGGCAATTTCTTATTGTTACATCTTTAGAATTCTTTATTCTTATTCCATACTTAGTACAATTGTTGGAATCTTTCCCTATAACAAATCTTTTATCATAATTATGAATATTGTCTTGAGAATCAGTTTCATCTATAATTTCTATAAGATAATCTTTATATTGTATATTCATTTTTCTTATTTCTACTTTCAAAAAATTATTATTATATATATTTTCTCTAAAAGCGCCCCAGTGCGGGCGTCCACATAACTAGACTTTTAAACCGCACAGCGGCTTGACCGCTGTGTCGGCTTTGAAAAGCATGTTATGCCATTTTTTCTTGTTCAAATTTATATATATAACTATTAACTTGTTTAAACTCTTCAAGTTCTTCAAATTTATGATGACTTATTTCTTGTGTATCTCTGTTCACTAAAATAACCTCATAGTTATCTTTATTATTTTCCATTGATTTATACTCATTAATAGATAATTCAAATTCCGTTGTTGAAGATTTTACTTCAAAATATAAATTGCCTTTTTCTGAATCTGAATTCCACATATCACAAACAACACCGTTTGGCGGAGGATTGTTTCTGTCAGCTGGAATATGTGAATTTTTTGAATGCCAAATTAAGTTTTTATATGTCTTTTTTAATTCATAGAAAGCAATTTCTTCTGCTGATTTACCAGCATTGTCATTTTGAGTATTTCTTCTTTCATAATCCTTCTTGCTCTTTTCAGAGAATCCTCCACTATGAGTAGATTCGTTATAAAATTTCTGAGACTTTTTTAGTTTTGTGTGAATAGTTGTTGAATTAATATTATCCGAAGAAGCCTTAACAGCTTCTTTCTCATCATTACCTTCATTCTGATTTGATAAAAACTTTCTTATACTGTCATAAAGAGAATCTTGTATTTCAAAATAAATACTCGACTTCTGCTCTTTATGGTTTTGAATGAAATAATCAAAATCATCATTAGTAATTTTTAAGTCAGATATGATTTTTTCGACATTGGAATTATAAATTTCATCAGGATTTAGTAATGATTGCGAGTTATACAGTAATTCTGGAAATTGCTTAGATATGATTCCAAACAAATCGACTGATATAGTGTTTTCAAAAGAAAATTTTGAAGTGTCATAATTCTTAAATGCTTCAATTCTCTCTAAAAACTGAGAATAATCTGACTTTTTTGATTGTATCTCAGTGTATAAATTATCACGATATTTCTTAAATTCTGAATTCATCAGATTTTTTGCTACAGCCTGATAAAAATGCACCAAGTTTACATTTAAAGTCTCAGAACAAGCATTTAAATCTTTTACATCTTTTGATATTTCTTTTAAAGCCTTTATTATAACTTCAAGGTCTGAATCATCTAAATCAGTTGTAAAATCCAGTTTTGAAATTGAATCTAAAAGATCTTTAGACAATCCATTTTCTGTGAAGAATTTAATAGCAGATTCATTTGCAATATTCTTGTTAAAAAGAAGTTCATTGGAAATATTCCAACTATCTACACCAAACAAATCTGCTATTTTTGCCTTTTTAGCCTTTGAATCTTTTGCAATGAGCAATTCTAATAAATTTGTATCGTTTTCAAGCGAAAGTGTTAGGGCTTGTTTGAGAATTTCAATAATTGACAATGAAAACATGTCTGAAATTCTTATTTTATCCATTGAAAAATCAGTTGGGATTTTTATATAGTATAGATTGTTTTCTTCAACAAAGAAATAGTTTTCCAAAAACATAGATTTATTATCTTGTTCCAAATCTAAAACTTCAATTTCTGTACAAGGAATTATTTCTATTCGTTTGAGAATATCTATATTCCTCTTATTTTGGTCTATAACGCACATTACGGCAATTTTTATAGATTTTATTTCTGAATCAAAATCGTTTTTATTTTTTAATATGACAGGCTGACGCCTAAGTTTAAGGGTTGTTTTGTAACGTTCTACACCAAGCCATTCTTTTATTGTTTCAGTACTTTGCTTTGGTTGAATATATATAAAATTACTGTTACCTTCTTCTGAACTTGAAATCTTTCTATCTGCATATTTGATTTCTCTGTTGAAATGGTATTTTCCATCCTTACAAAGAAGTTTCAAATTTTCTGCTGAATATGCAGGCTTTAATCCTTTTTTTGTTTTTATTATGTCTAAATACAGTCTGCGACTAATTTCACCAGAATCGAAAGATGGAAGTGTATCCAAGAAAACTTTTATATCATTATCTGGAATTTGAGCCATTGAATCCTTAAAATCTAAAGCGAAATTTTGAACTATGTCCTTGCCAAGATATTTTGTTAAATTCTGCTCAGAGATTCCATAATAGCCAATAACCTTGTCTTTTAATTTTTCGTATTTGATAATGTGGTTTGGAGAATACTTTTTTCCATTGAATTCAATCCATGGAACTGTATTCAAGATGAATTTTATGTATGCATTATAATAAAAATAACGTTTAGAATTTCCGTATTGGGCATATGAGGAATACTCTTCTGATGTAATAAAATTATGTAAAAACTCATCTTTTTGAAGCCATTCCACAACATCTTTCGTCTCAAGAGTTTTTATCAAAATTTCAAAATTTTTGATTGTCAGTGAATATAAATAATTTATACGGAAATCTTTAACATAATTAGCTGAAACAAAATTTCTAAAATCAGAGTTGCCCCATACAGATTGTTCTCGTAAAATTTTAGGATATTTTTGAATGCCGCATTTATTCAAGAATAGAATGAATTCATCGAGTTCCTCTCCATCATAAATGTTTTTTATATTTGCAAGAGGTTTAATTGAAGTATCTTGGAATAATTTTTCGGCAAGCGAATTATTATAATCTTCTCCAAGATATAACTCGTCTATCGGTAAAACTTCATTATTAATTCGGCTTGGAAGCCTATATTTAACTTTTGAAAGTTCGCTGCCATCTTTTATGTCTTTTCCGTAATTATCAAAGAACCAGTTGATAAAAGATTTTGATTCTTCTACAGTCTCAACTTGCTGGTTTATTGTACTAATAATTTGTTCATGACTACTTTGTTCTATGAACGAGACAGAAAAAAATTCACGACTAAAGGCTGCCAATGTTCTTTTATCGCCGCCAGATTGACTTGCTTCATCAGCTCCATTCCAATCATCAGCCCTGTTACTTTTTAATTGAGAAATTATTTCTGAAACATAGTCTTGTTGTAAAACACAGAGTTTTACCCAGGACAACTCTTTTGGAAGAACAGAAACACCTCCATCCGTTGGTAAATAGACTTTGGAATTATTTTTTATCCATGAGTTATTTGTATCTTGCAGAAGTTCAGGTAAATAAGCACTTGATTTATAATTTTCATTCCACCATAAAAATAGTTGTACTCTTGTTATTATGTCTGATTTGTTGGATATTAGATTTATCTTTTCTACAAGTTCCTTTGAGGTATACTCTAATTGAGTATAATTTATAAAATGTGCTAAATCTTTTACAAGTTGATTATTATTCTCATCCAAACTTATAAGAAGTTCCTTAAAATCACTTCCGTAGAATTCCTTAGAAAATGAAACATCAAAAATCTTAGGATTATCTTTTATAGAGATTAATTCATTGTTTACAGTTGGTAAAACTTTTGCTGTTGATAATAATTCGAAATACTGATTTTTTAAGTTAAAAGAATCTGTACTCCACAGTTTACTATTCATTAATGGAATGATGGTTTTTAAAGCTAGGTTCTTTTCATCATGTAAAGCTAATTCTTCAGAAACATTTTTTATAAAATCTATTACTTTAAGAAATATTTTTCTATTGATTTGCTCAGAATCATCAGGAACATCATCTCGTGAATTGTTAGTTGAAAATGGAGCATGTATTAAAGCGTTTATTGGTGTAGAAAAATTTCTTATAGGAAAATAACAATACAGTTTCTCGTTTGAAAAATCGTAGTTAGGATCTTTTGGGACAGCAATTATTATGTCTGCCGCTTTGTCTTCGATACTTGTTTTATCCTCATAAACATAATATTCTTCAGACTTGTCTGTTTTTTCAGAGTCAATTAGTTCCTCTATAAGAACATCTTCGCCATCAGTAATTTTTGAGTATTCTTTAGTTTCTGACTCAGTTTCAATGATTATTTTTGTGATATTTGGAAGAAATAAAAGAGATTTATAAAACGGCTGTTCAAGCTGTTTCTTAATACTTGTTTCTTTATCTTCATTTTCAGTCTTTACTTTTACTCTGATTAATGTGTCAAAACCTTTTGAATCAAATGATATGGCTTCAGGACAGTTCATTACTGGAAAACAAAAGTTATAGTCTTTTTTCCAATTATGTATTTGATTAGCAATTAAAGGTTTGTCGCAATATTTATCGAATAACTTTTTTGTAAAGGTTTCACTAAAACGAACAGAATGGTTTCCTGAATGAATTTCTATCCATTCTGCGTCATTCAATAATGATCGGAAACCAGTTCCTTTATTTCCTATCTTTTTTGAAGACTTTTCACTTGCCCGTCCTAAACATAGTCTTTCTATTGTTTCATCAGAAAAAGTTGTCCCAGTGTTGCCAACTTCAAGTATGTTACCCTTAAATGTAAACTTTACTACAATCTCATCTTTAGTTTTCAATTCTTCACAAGCATCATCAACATTTTGAAGTAATTCTAGAATCTGTCGACCGTTATAATCTCTTTTTAATTCATATTCTTCACTACAAGCCTTTTCAAGTTCACTTTGTAAATTTGAATCTATATACTTGTTTATAAATATTTCACGAAGTTCATCAATTGTTTTCCAGTTGACCATAAAAAAATCCTGTACTAAAGCTCAATTATAACTATTAAAAAACACCGCCCCAGTGGGGCGTTGGCATAACAACGAGTTAAACCGCAAAAACGGTTTTGCCCAACGGGCAAAATTGGCGCAAAAGTTGCGGTGGCGTAAAGCCACGAAGAGCAACTTTTGTGCCAAAGTTTTTGTCGGCTTTGAACTTCTTGTTATATGATTTCCTATTCAATCAGTAATTTTATATTATCCACAACAGAATTAATTTCCTCTTCTGTTGCTTTTTCTATAAAATTGCAGTTTCTTTGTCTATAATCAAGATTTTTTATCTGGTCACTTAAAATACAGCCGTTGATAGAATGATTTTCCAATACAATTTCAAAAGGATAACCTTTTATATGGCTTGTGATAGGGCAGAATAAAGCAAGACCGATTTTCTGATTGTATTTTTTCTGAGAGATGCAAATTGCAGGACGACGACCTTTTTGTTCGTGTCCAGTCTGCGGGTCAAAGTCAAGCCAAACTAAGTCGCCTTTTTCTGGAGTATAATTTGATGCTACCATTCTTCATTACCTACCGAACTGCCAGTTGATATTTCTGAATGGATGTTTTCCGAAGTAACCATAGCCAACATATCATCAAGAGTCTTTTTTTGAGGAAGAATTACCATTTTCCCTTTTTCTGCAATTACTTCTATTTTACTTCCACTCTTTACATTATTGTCTTTAGCCCAAAGTGACGGAATTCTAAAACCGAGGCTGTTGCCCCATTTCTGAACTACTGCCTGCATAATGCTACCTCCATACGTCAAGTGTATACATTGTATATCTTTATTGTCAAGCAAAAATATATAAAAAAGGCGAGCTTGACTCGCCGTATAAAAAAATTAGGCCTGACCTGATTTTTTTATTTTGTTACATACATCCATGCTTTTTTACTGGAATCGGTTGCATGTTCAAAAAAAGCAATATCATTTCCAACTTTTTTTAGTAAGTCGATTTCATTTGATACTTCATAATTTGAAAAGCCTTTTGATAATAAAAAATCTCTGATTTCTTCAATCGTAATTCCTGTTTGGATTTCATGGCTAGATAAAGTATTGTTATATAAATACAATCGTAAAGATGCCACATTTGAATAAGTAAAATCATTCCAGTAAGAAATCTTGGTCACGGCTTTATTATAAGTTGAATTTAATATTACACCTACTTCAACCTTGTAGGTAGTATAATCATCATCTGATGAACTATCGCTACAGCCTATAAAACCTAAACTTACAATCCAAATAATTGTGAATAAAACTAAAAACTTTCGTTTCATAAAATCCTCCAAACATTTTGAGAAAATTTGTTTGAGGATTTTGCTTTCAACGAAAGCGCCCCAGTGCGGGCGTCCACATAACAATTGCTTAAACCGCAAACCGGCTTGACCGGTTTGTCGGCTTTGAAGCTTTGTTATGTGATTTTATTGATTAAACATAATAGTCTGTTCGTTCATATTTACCTTACACTTTATCTCAAATGGAATAATACAATGAGGTGTTGCATGTCCAATATTTATATTGTAAACAATAGGCAAATTCTTATTCTCTATTTCTTCTAGCAAAATAGATTTATATTCATCATAGTAAATCTCATCAATGGGTTTACCAACAAGAATGCCACTTATCGAATCAAAGATTCCTGTTTCTTTTAATGTTCTTATCATCTTCCTATATAAATCGGGTTTTGCTTTTTCTTCAGATGATTCAAGCAGTAAAATTTTCCCTTTCCATTCTTCAGTCGAAGGAAAAAGATTATATTTTTTGCATAATTCAGCTGTATCGGAATATCTGCTGTTGTCGAACATATCATAAATTGATTCTATACAACCGCCTAAAATCTCTCCTGAAAAAACTGGATTTCCTTGTAATAATTGGAAT
>Ga0256407_10012148_pt1 | contig 11763 bp, 10 predicted proteins | sample RumenRJG_04DNA_FD_193489 | JGI IMG/M metagenome (GOLD analysis project Ga0256407, IMG submission 193489) | Bovine rumen microbial communities from Lethbridge, Alberta, Canada - RJG_04 | ecosystem: Host-associated > Mammals > Digestive system > Stomach > Rumen | place: Canada: Alberta... | reverse complement strand
GCAATCATCCGAGGCTGTCCCTAAAGACATTTCGGGGAGTACGAGCTATCTCCCAGTTTGATTGGCCTTTCACTCCTACCCACAACTCATCCAAGCCCTTTTCAACGGAAACTGGTTCGGGCCTCCATGGCGCGTTACCGCCACTTCACCCTGGTCATGGGTAGATCACTAGGTTTCGCGTCTGCTCCATCCGACTGAACGCCCTGTTCAGACTCGCTCTCGCTACGGCTCACGGACCTAAAGTCCTTAACCTCGCCGGATAGAAGCAACTCGTAGGCTCATTATGCAAAAGGCACGCCGTCGCCCTTTCGGGCTCCGACCGCTTGTAAACGAACGGTTTCAGGTTCTATTTCACTCCCCTGTTCGGGGTCCTTCCCACCTTTCCCTCACGGTACTGGTTCACTATCGGTCTTCCGGGAGTGTTTAGCCTTGCGGGATGGTCCCCGCAGATTCGGACAGGATTCCACGTGCCCCGCCCTACTCAGGTGCCACCTTCGATTTATCGCAGTTACCCGTACGGGACTGTCACCCTCTACGGCCGCTCTTTCCAAAACGTTCTGGTTTCCCGATAAATCTTTGTTGGTGGTCCTACAACCCCGGCATGTCCGTAAACACACCGGTTTAGGCTCTGCCCCTTTCGCTCGCCACTACTCAGGGTATCGACTTTTCTTTCTTTTCCTCCGGGTACTAAGATGTTTCAGTTCCCCGGGTTCGCCCCAACTCTCGTTGGTAGTAGGTCTTCAACCTACTGGGTTGCCCCATTCAGAGATGCTCGGATCAATTCCTGTTTGCAGATCCCCGAGCCTTTTCGCAGCTTACCACGTCTTTCATCGCCTCCGGATAGCCTAGGCATCCTCCGTTCGCTCTTCGTTTCTTTCTCTCGTGTGCTTCCGCCGCTCGCGCAGCATCCGCACGTGAATCACATATTTCTATGTTTTGCTCTTGCCTATTGAAATTGTAGTCCGAAAATTCCGTTTGATAACTTCTTTATCAGACTAACTCTATCTTTTGCTTTACCTCTTAATCTATTCTCTCAGTATTGTCAATGATCAGGTGGCCAAAAGGCCGTAAAAAATCCCGTTCGTTTCAAACGGGACTGCAAAGGTAGTAACTATTTTTTAATCCGCAAATTTTTTTTCACTTTTTTTCTGAAGAAAATAAAGAAATCAAATTCAGGATTACTTCCGAGGCCTTTTCCATGCTCTTCAGGGGCACATATTCCATTTTTCCGTGGAAATTGAGCCCGCCCGCAAAAATATTGGGACAAGGCAGCCCCTTGAAGGAAAGGTTGGCGCCGTCGGTGCCGCCGCGGATGGGCTGGATCTTGGGTTTGACACCTGCCATCTCCATGGCCTTGACCGCCTTGTCTATAATATGGTAGTGAGGTTCTACCTGCGCGCGCATATTATAATAGGAGTCTTTTACCTCCAGCTGCACGGTTCCCTCCCCGTATTTGGCGTTCATAAACGCCGCCACCTTGCCAATGAGTTCCTTCTTGGCCTCGAACTTGGCGCGGTCATGGTCGCGGATGATATAGGCAAAATCGGCTTCCTCTACGGCACCCTTGAAGGAAATCAGGTGGAAGAAGCCCTCGTAGCCCTCCGTATATTCCGGACGCTGGTCCACCGGAAGCAGGCTGTTGAATTCCTGGCCGATGAGAATGGCGTTTTTCATTTTGCCCTTGGCGCTGCCGGGATGGACGTTGCGTCCCTGGACATGCACCTTGGCGCTGGCGGCGTTGAAATTCTCGAACTCCAGCTCACCGATTTCGCCGCCGTCCATGGTATAGGCATAATCGGCCCCGAAACGCTTGACATCGAACTTCACTACCCCGCGGCCGATTTCCTCGTCCGGGGTAAAACCAATCTTCACCGGCCCGTGCTTGAACTCGGGATGTTCCACCATGTACTGGACGGCCGTCATGATTTCCGCTATGCCGGCTTTGTCATCGGCCCCCAGCAGCGTAGTGCCGTCGGTGGTGATGAGCATCTCCCCCACATAGTGCTGCAGCTCCGGGAATTCCTCCGGCCTCAGCTGCAACCCGGGCACGCCTTTCAGGTCGATGGCGCCACCGTCGTACTCCTCTATTATCTGCGGTTTTACGTCCTTTCCGGAGGCGTCCGGCGCGGTGTCCACATGGGCGATAAAGCCCACGGCCGGAACGCCCTCGCCCACATTGGAAGGGAGGGAGGCCATTACATAGCCGTACTCGTCCAGCGTCACCTCCACGCCCAGCGCTGCGAGCTCGTCCCGCAGCATCTTGAGCAGGTCCCACTCCTTAGCCGCCGAGGGCTGGGTTTCGGATTCCTCATTACTCTGCGTGTCCACCGACACATAGCGCAAAAATCGGTCAAGTATCTTTTCCATTATTTCTCGGTTTTCATGGATGCATAAATCATATAGCCGATAAGGGCAACAAAAGGAACGATGGCAACCGCCTCTCCATAGGAAGCCGCCCATTCCGTCAGGTACAGGTCCACATTGGCGAACTTGAGGATGGCGCTCACCACGCCCATCAGGGCACCGCCGGCGATGAAACCGGAAGCGATGAGCGTCCCTTTCTCCTGCCGGGCGCTATTCACCGCGGCGTCCTTGCTGCGGGTGCTCACATACCAGGAAATGGCACCGCCCACCAGGAGGGGAAGGTTCAGGTCGATGGGAATGAACATACCCAGGGCAAACGGCAACGCCGGCACCTTGCAGAAATTAAGCACAAGGGCAATCACGGCGCCAATCCCGTACAGCAGCCAAGGCGCGCCGCCGCCGGAGAACATGGGCTGGATCACCGCCGCCATGGCATTGGCCTGCGGGGCCACCAGGGCATTCTCGCCGGTAAAGCCATAGGTTTTGTTCAGGACCAGCATGACGCCGCATACACTCACGGCCACGCCCAGGAACTTCCAGCCTTCCTGCACCTTGGGCGTAGAGCCAATCCAGTACCCGATCTTGAGGTCCGTGATAAAGCTGCCGGCCACGGAAAGTGCCGTGCAAACCACGCCGCCGATAATGAGCGCCGCCGCCATGCCGGTATTGCCCTTAAGACCCACAGCAACCAGGATTAACGACGCGATAATCAGGGTCATCAGCGTCATGCCGCTCACAGGGTTGGAGCCCACGATGGCAATGGCGTTGGCCGCCACGGTGGTGAACAGGAAACTCACAACCGTAACCACCAGCAGACCAATCAGCGCCTGCCAAATGTTATTCACAACGCCACCAAACGCAAAGAACGCGAAGATGCACAGAAGGGCGATGACCACCCCAAAGACGATGGTCTTCATGGGGAGATCTTCCTCCGTGCGCAGCGTCTTCCCTTCGCCCGTCCCCGGCTTGCGCTTGAACTCTGTCACCGCCAGGCCGGCTGCACTCTTGATGACGCCAAAGCTCTTCACAATGCCAATGATACCGGCCGTGGCAATGCCGCCAATGCCAATGTGCCGGGCATAGTCCTTGAAGATTTGTTCCGGAGCCATGTCGCCAATGGCGGTAGTGACGCCCGTATGCATGAGGTCGATGACATCGGCCCCCCAAATGAGGTTCATCAGCGGAATAATCACCAGCCACACCAGCAGGGAGCCGCAGCAGATAATGAAGGAATATTTGAGGCCGATAATATAGCCCAGGCCCAGCACGGCCGCGCCGGTGTTCATCTTGAGCACCAGCTTGGCTTTGTCCGCCAGGGTGGCGCCCCACCCCATAACGGTAGTAGAAATGGTCTCCGCCCAGGTGCCGAAGCTGGCCACAGCAAAGTCGTACAGACCTCCGATGAGGCCCGCTGTGATGAGGGTTTTGGCACTGGAGCCGCCGCCTTCCCCGCTAATGAGCACCTGCGTGGTGGCTGTTGCCTCCGGGAAGGGATATTTCCCGTGCATTTCCTTCACGAAGTACTTCCGGAACGGAATGAGGAACAAGATGCCCAGCACGCCGCCCAGCAGGGAGCTCAGGACCATTTGCCAGAAACCCACCTCCACGCCCAGGATATAGATGGCCGGAAGGGTGAAGATGGCACCGGCCACCACAGCACCGCTGCAGCCGCCAATGCTTTGGATAATCACATTCTGCGAAAGTCCCTGCTTGAGGCCCAGGGCGCCCGTAAGGCCCACCGCAATGATGGCAATGGGAATGGCCGCTTCAAATACCTGGCCCACCTTGAGGCCCAGATACGCGGCGGCAGCGCTGAACAGAATCACCATTAAAATGCCAAGGGCCACCGAATAAGGGGTGGCCTCGGCATATTTTTTCCCTGGGTCAAGGATGGGTTGGTACTCCTCGCCCGGTTTGAGCTCCCGGTGTGCGTTTTCCGGGAGGCTCACCTGCTGCCCGTCCATTTTAGCTTTCCTGGATCTCGAACAGATTCAGGAAACCGGTCATCATGAAGACCTGGCGGATTTCCGGGGTGATGTCACGGACAATCACCTTGCCGCCCTTTGCTGCGGCGGCCTTGCGCACGGTCAGGAAAATACGCAGACCGGAACTGCTGATATAGGCCAGGTCCTTGCAATCCAGAACAAGGGTTTTATCGGCATTGTCCATCAGGGGTTGAAGGGCAGCGGCCACTTCCTGCGAAACAGCGGTGTCCAGACGGCCGGCCAGAGCGGCGGTCAACACATTGTCTTTTTCTGTAATCTTTACTTCCATGGTATTAAGCTAGTTTTTTTGTCATCGAAAGAATGTTCTTGCCATCATCGCTGCGGGTGTATTTCACCTCGTCCATGATGTTCCTCACCAGGAATATGCCCAGGCCGCCGATAGGCCGGTCTTCCACATCCAGGGTGATGTCCGCCTCCGGGGCTGCGGTGGGGTCGAAGGGCGTGCCATTGTCTGACAGGATGAACTCCAGGGAGTCTTTCCGGACAATGGCCTCCACGTCCACCAGGCCGTCGGAGCCTTTGGGGTACGCATACATGATAACATTGGATACGGCCTCCTCCAGCGCCAGGTTCAGGCTCATGGTGAGCCCTACGTCCAGGTGAGCCAGGTCCGCTACCGCTTCCACAAACTCCGCCAGCTGGGGAATCTGTTGAATGTCGTTATGGAGGATGAGGTGACGCTCGGTTTCCTCCGTTTTCCGGCTGTTCATAAAGCGTATGTATAACATGGTTAAATCGTCACTCTGCGGGGCGCCGTCGGCAAAGGCATGGACGGCGTCGCGTACGTTGTCAATCAGCACGCGGCTTTCCATGCCGGGCTGCAGCAGATTCATCATCCGCTCCTCGCCGAACTGCCCGTGGGCGGGGTTCTCGGCCTCATTCAAGCCGTCCGTGTACAGGAACAGGCCCGTGCCGCATTCCAAGTCGGCTTCCTGCTCCTCGAAGTTCATGCCCGGCATGATGCCCAGCGGCAGGTTGGGCACCACGGGCAGTTCCGCGTTGCCCTCCGCCTTTACCAGGACTGGAGCGTTATGACCTGCGTTACAGTAACGCAGGTGGCCGTTCTGGAGATCCAGCACGCCGCAGAAGAAGGTGACGAACATGTTGGACTCGTTCATGTCCGACATGCTGTCGTTCATGGCGGTGACAATGCGCTGGGGGCTCTTCTCATGGGCGCTCACCGTACGGAACAGGCTGCGCGTCACGGCCATCACCAGCGAAGCGGGAACGCCCTTGCCGCTGACATCGCCAATGCAGAAGAAGAGCTTCTCGTCACGGATGTAAAAGTCGTACAGGTCACCGCCCACTTCCTTGGCCGGCACAACGGCGGCGAACATGTCCACGTCTCCACGCTCCGGATACGGCGGGAAGCTCTTGGGAATCATGGACATCTGGATGCCGCGGGCCACCTTGAGCTCTCCCTCCATCTTGTGCTTGTTTTCCTCTATCCGGTTCAGGTTCTGCTGGTTCGAGATGGTATAGTACAGGATGAGGATAATCATGCCGATACCCAGGATTATCAGCAGGGAAACAATTTTACCCAGACGCTCGATGCTGCCATAAATCTCGTTATGGGGAATAACGATGGACATGGCCCAGCCCGTGCGATCTACCGAATCAAAGAACATGTAATGTACCTTGCCCTCAAATTTGAAGGTAGTATTGCCGGCATGGCCGGAGAGCATGGAGCGGTTGATGGTATTGAAGGTGGACGAATCACTGCTGCTGGCCGCCAGGTCGTACACCGTATGACGCATCACCAGTGTCTCTGCGGGGCACACCATGATTTGCCCGGCACGACTCACCACCATGCTGAAGGCCGACGGGTACACCTGCACGCTCCCCACCAGCTCCGTGAGCCAGTCAAGGGAGACATCGGCCGTAAACACGGCGGCCACACGGCCTTTCTTGTCCCGTACGGGGATGGAGTAGGTGGTCATGAGCATGTTACCGCCGCCCTCGTCAAAATAAGGCTCCGACCAGTAACCGCCACGCAGTTCCAGCGGCTTCACGAACCATTCCTGGTGCTTGTAGTCATATTCTTCCGTTGCCAGGGTGGATGTAAGGATTTCCCCTTCATTCTGGTAAGAATACGGGGCCAGGTCCTTCTCTACCAGGGCCACCGTGGAGCCACAGATAACCGGATTGCTCCCTACCAGGCGCACGGTAATGGCCGCCAGACTGTCCGGGCGGTTCATCTGCTGCTGTACGCTCCAGATGCTGTTACGCACCGCCGTTTCCACCTGGTCCACCACGTCGGCAATGTGCAGTTCGGTTGCGGCCAGCTGGCCCTCTGCCCGGCGCGTTGCTTCTTCCGAGAGAATATGCCGGGAGTAGAAATACTGCAGCACGGCGGTGGCCTCCAATGTTATCACTGCAACGATAACAATGAGAAGGCCCTGCCTGGCCGCCTTTTTGGCTACGGAATCCAATTCTTTCTTTGCCATCAGATAATTCCTTTAAGACAGGCCCGCATGGCCGGCATGGGGCACTTGGTATCGCGTTCTACGATGAGGGTCTTGAGACCGGCGTAGGGCATAATCTCCTCCATCACATCCTTGTAGGGACGGTCCGCGCCAAAATAGGCCGGCACAAAACACTCCCAGAAACGGGTGGACAGCGACTTGGGCATGTGGAACACTTCCCGGATGAAGGCTTCGTCGCTCACGCAGGCGCAGAGGTAAACCATGCCAACATCGAAGAGGTTAAAGCCGTAGCAGAAGTCTCCCAGGTCGATGAAATAGCGTTTGTCGCCCACGAAGATGGCGTTGGAGAACTGCAGGTCCCCGTGGATGGCCGTGTCGGCATCCGGGGCATCGGAAATAAACTTGCCGATGGCATCCTTCTGCGCCTTGTCGAAGAAGGGATTCTCTGCCAACAAGCGGTAATAGCGGTCCTTCACATTCTCGAACTGCGTGGTGTCCACGTGCACCTGGTGCAGTTTTTTGCACATATCGGCAAACTCCGTCGCATACTGCTCCACCTTTTCCGGGTGGTCCGCCGTAGCGCGGGAGTAGGACACCTTGCCCATCACGCGGTGGAAACGGATGCCGTACCGCACGCCGTCCGTCACGTAGTCTCCGGGCTCCGGACTGGGAATGCCCAACTCATACACCTTGCGGGCCATGAGCATCTCGTCCAGGGGCTGCTGCACCTTGCCCGGATTGTAGAGTTTCATCATAATGGACGGGTCCGTCTTGTGGTTGAAGCTTTCCCCGTTGGCGCCTTCTCCGGCGTGAACGTAGTCGTTCAGGTCTATTTTAAGTGCTTCCATATCAATGAACAAAAACTTGGTCGATGAGTGAAACGAATTCTTTATAGGCAAATGTATCTTTGAGTTCGCTCAGCGAGGCAGCCAGGCCGCGATAGTGCCATTCATGGTCTTTGGGATCCTTGGCATGGAAAATGTTCCAAAGCGCATCTCCCTTCATGGCATAGTCCCGGGCGATGGCGCGCATGTTGGAGAGTTTGTCCCCCATGGCCACAATTTTGGCATCGTGCGGGGCAGCGGCCAAACGGTCGATGGCGGCCTGCTTGCGGGCATGCCAGCTGTCTTCCTCGCTTACGCCCTCCACAAAGACGTCGCTTTCCGCCACCACCAGATTGGCGATGCGGTCCCCGAACTCCCGGCGGATGTCATCGGCCGTGATGTGGGTGTCCTCCACAACGTCGTGCAGGGCCGCTGCGGCGAGCAGCTCCTGGTCCGGGGTGATGGTGGCCACAATTTCCACGGCCTCCATGGGATGGACAATGTAGGGGAAGCCTTTGCCGCGGCGCTCCGTGCCGGCATGCGCCTTCACCGCAAAGATGATGGCGCGGTCCAAAAGTTCTGTATTGAGCGGTTTGTTTGCCATGTCTTCTACTGATTATTGTTCATAAAGGGGAAATCCTTGGTTTCCTCCAGGAGGTATTCCGCCATCATGTCGTTGCTGTCCGAGGCGCCGTTAATCTCGTCCAGGAGCATCTTGAGGCCCAATTTTCCGGCGCCGGAGCGGAGGATATAGGCAATGCAAACATCCTGCGGGCCCAGCGAAGAGGAAATGATATCCAGATCTGTGAGGCCTATCTGGTAGCAGGCAATCTGGTAGGCGGCGTCTGAATTTTCCTTGAGCAGTTTGTCAATGTCGCCCAGGGTCTTGCACTGTAGGTAACGGAAAACATTCACATAGTGCAGCAGGTTCACCGGCTGAATCTCTGCCTGGTTCACGGCGGCAATGCGGCGGTTCAGGTTGTCGAAGGGGCCCAGTGACAGGTAGCTGCGGAAGGTGTCCGTGTCCAGCGGGACCTCTGCCAGATTCCCGGAGGCGACCAGCCCCTGCACGCGGCGGCGGTAATCCGTGAGTTCGTTGCGGATGAGCGAAAACTGCTCGTCCGCCAGCTCCAGCATGCCCGCCAGGCGGTTCAGGTTGCGGAGGTACTCCTTGGGAACCTCCACGCCGGACTTGTAGCCGGTGTCGTGGTTCATATTGGCCCAGGCGTGCTGCAGGACCGTGCGCATTTGAATCTCGAACCGATACGGAAAGCCGTCCATCGAACAAATGTAGTGCAGCGACATGTAGCCAAAGCTGTCTATCTCGTGCGCCTTGCGTTTGTCCACGGAATTTTCCCAGTCCACCTTGAACAGGCGGTCTACGGCCGATGCCACTTTGTCTACATCGTCACTGTAAAAAGTGATGACGCGTACGCCTACAATGTCTGTAATGTCCGAGAGGGAGGCGTACTTGGAGCCCTTGAGCTCCAGCTTGCCGGTGAGCGACTTCTCCGTTTTTACACGGTGCTCGATGGAGGCCACGACGAGCCCTGCCTCCGCAAAGACTTCCTTGAGGGAGGCATGAACCTCCTCTGCCGCCTTCTCGAATTCCGGAAGGTGCTCCCGGTATTCTGCCAGGATGGCTTTGCAATGGGCGTCTAGTTCATAGTGAGGTGAAGCCATATAACTCCGTGTCTTAACTTACAAATGTAGTGATTATTTGCACGAATTCCAATGTTACGCGGGAAATCTTGCAAAAGTGAAAGAAATTTTTCAATTATTTATTGCAGTTTCCAAAAAAAGTCGTACATTTGCAGTCCCGTTTTGCGGGACTCATTGAGATATGGTGTAATGGTAGCACTACAGATTCTGGCTCTGTCAGTGAGGGTTCGAATCCTTCTATCTCAACAAAAATCAGCCGCCTAAGCTGATTTTTATTTTGAAAACACGGTATGGCGGGGTAGCTCAGCTGGTTAGAGCGTCGGATTCATAATCCGGAGGTCGTGGGATCGTGACCCACTCCCGCTACAAAGTCTCATTCTGAGCGAAGCGAAGAATCTAACATAAGTCTTGGTTTGACTACGATCAACCAAACAGACTAAACTCTCTATATACCCGTCACAACCCCTTGTGATGGTTTTTTGTTTATATGGGGTGGGGATGGATTTGAATACAATCACCGGCTCAATGCAAAAACCGGCTCAATGCAAAACCCCGGTTGTTTTGCATTTCCCTAGGCGAAAACCTTCTGGGGCACAACTTCCTGCGTATCCACCGCTCTTACCTAGTCAATACCGCTTATGCAAAACTCGCTTCGCCCGATACTGTAACTGTCAACACAGCAGAGCTCCCGATTTCCCGGAAGTATAAGGAGGCCGCTCATCATACCCTATCCAGTCATCATAATAATCTGGGATAAGGATGCGTAGCAGTCGGGGGCATCGGCACGGATCATCGGCACTATAATTGCAGCCATATTGGCCATATGAAAAACCGCGCTATCATACTGTCTTTCTTTTTGTTGCTTCCTCTTGTGCCGGCTATGGCTCAGGAGCAGGACGATTTCGAAGCGATACCAATGACTTACCAGAAGAAAAATCCCAGCTTCAATGGTGGTGATGCCAATGACTTCTCGAAATGGGTTAACGAGCACAAGAACTACCCGGAAGAGGCGAAAAAAGCCGGAATTGAAGGCAGGGTAACGACCCAATTCACCATTACTAAAGAGGGAAAACTCATCAATGTGAGGATTCTCAGGGGCATTCATCCTCTGCTTGATGAAGAAGCTATTCGCGTGATTGAATCGGCACCGCAAATCTGGAAACCTGGCGAGAGAAAGGGTGAGCCGATAGATGTAACGTATACTTTCCCGGTCATTTTTAAATTGACGGACGAGGAGCGTGCCCAGGTGGATTCAGTGCCGTTCGTCGCTTTCGATTACGGTGTAAAGGAGAGAAAACCGTCTTTTAACAATGGTGACTATTTCGTGTTTGCAAAGTGGATCAGAGAGCATCTGGTTTACCCGGAGGAGGCGAAAAAAAGCCGGATTAGAAGGAAGGGTATATGTGTCCGTAACAATCGATGAGAAAGGGAAACTGGTAAATCCTGCTGTCTATAGGAGCACCAACAAGATTTTTGAAGAGGAAGCGCTTCGTGTAATCAGCTCCGCACCTGACAAATGGAAGCCGGGATTGAACGCCAAAGGTGAGCCGACAGCCCTTTCGCTGCTTATTCCAGTCAATTTCAACCTTCCCAATAAATAGTTGACACACAATGCTTGAAGCCAGAAAATACAACCGGAACAGGATTATCCTCTTTGTCCTTTTCACCCTTGTCACGATTGCTCTCTGCACATTGTGTGCAATGGAGTATTATGCTATTGACATTGATATGCTCAACATTGAGTGCTATAACGTTGAGAGTGTCTCAAAACCGGTCAATGAAGTATTGCTGCCAGCTAAGACCTATATCAAGCATTTGGGGTACTACTTCATCCTTCAGTGGGTGGTGGGACTGATCCTGTTTATTGCCACTAAGCGGAAATAACTGCCGGATAATCTCTTCCCCTGGATGACCGTTCGTGACCGCATATCACTTACCTGGCGCTATGGAAAAGCGCAGCTGCTCATCGGTGCAGTGTATAACCTGGTATGCATGAACTTCCTCTTGATTGATATATCCTACACATTCTTTGTTGATTGCTTCATCATTAAGGCGTTTGTCACGGCCCTCGTCCTTTTTATGGCAAGCAAATTCCGGGACCGGGATGCCATCTTCTTCTATATCAATCTGGGACTAACGCGCCGGAAGCTGCAAGTCAGCGTGATTCTGGCCGATTATCTGGCGCTCGCTGTACTGTTGACCTCTGTCCTTGTCTTCCATGGATAAGCATAGGCTCATAGTGGATAGCGTGGTGGTACGCTTTGGAGAGAAGACGGTCCTGACGGGGGGCTATATCACCTCTGAGACCGGAATGGTAACCGGACTGCTTGGTCGTAACGGTGCCGGCAAGTCCTGCATGTTCCGGGCGCTGATGGGCGGTCTGAGGGTGGAGAATGTGATGGTGAGCATGGACGAAAAGCCGGTTAACAGGCAGACTATCGGCCGATACATCAAGTACTTGCCTCAAGGCCGACTTATTCC
>Ga0256407_10012147_pt1 | contig 11764 bp, 11 predicted proteins | sample RumenRJG_04DNA_FD_193489 | JGI IMG/M metagenome (GOLD analysis project Ga0256407, IMG submission 193489) | Bovine rumen microbial communities from Lethbridge, Alberta, Canada - RJG_04 | ecosystem: Host-associated > Mammals > Digestive system > Stomach > Rumen | place: Canada: Alberta... | reverse complement strand
CGTCTGCTACATCAATTCGATGGCCGCGACGAAGGAACTGGTCGACGTCTGCGTCACCTCGTCGAACGCGCTGAAGATAGTGAAGAACCTTCCGCAGAAGAATATCTACTTCATACCGGACAAGAACCTGGGCAGCTGGATCGCGGAGCAGGTTCCGGAGAAGAACTTCATTCTGGGCGACGGCTACTGCCATGTCCATGACTGCATCACGCCGGAGGATATCGAGGAGTATAGAGCAAAATATCCGGGTTGCAAGGTGCTGGTCCATCCTGAGTGCCCGCTTACAGTAAGCAAAATGGCCGACTACGTCGGCAGCACCAGCGGCATCATAGACTACGCGACTGAAAGCCCGGACAAAGAATTCATAGTGGGAACAGAGGCAGGAGTGCTGCACGAACTGAAGAGGAAAAACCCGGACAAAGAGTTCCACTTCATCGAAAAGGCAGCATGCGAGGATATGCACAGGATGACTCTCGAAGATGTCGCAGCGTGCCTGCGTGAAAACTCGCCGAAGGCGGAGCTGGATGAAGGCGTAAGGCAGAGAGCCGAAGCATCCCTTGACAGGATGCTCGAGCTGGCGAAATAACCGGCTGGAAGGAGAAGGCAAGATGAGATACAAAACGGATGTAGTCATCGTAGGAAGCGGAGTCGCAGGCCTTTACTGCGCTCTCAAACTCCCGCAGGATCTCGATATCACGATCATAACGAAGGCCGGCCCTGAAGAATGCGACAGCTGGCTGGCTCAGGGCGGGATATGCGTCCTGAGAAACGAAGAGGACTATCAGGCTTACTACGAAGACACGCTGAGAGCCGGACACTATGAGAACGACAGGAGCTCTGTCGACATCATGATCAGATCTTCCGGGCAGCTGATAGAGGACCTCGTCAGTTACGGTGTCGATTTCGAAAGAGATGAGAACGGAGACCTGATATATACAAGAGAAGGCGCCCACTCTGCGCCGCGCATCCTCTTCCACCAGGATGTTACCGGAAAGGAGATCACGAGCACCCTGCTGGAGCAGGTGAAAAAGCTCCCCAACGTGACGATATTCGACCACACTACGATGATCGATATCATCGCTGAGGACGGATACTGCCAGGGAATAGTTGCGCTGGCGGACCCGGACTCACCGCTGGGACTAAGGTCTGACGGTCTGATGGCAGATGACGGAAGAGAGATATGCATCATGGAGGCCCCGGAGGTCGTATGGGCATGCGGCGGCATAGGCGGTCTGTTCGAGCATTCGACGAACTTTCCGCATTTGACAGGTGACGCTCTTGGCATAGCGCTCAGACACGGCATCAGGCTGAGAGACCCGGACTACGTACAGATCCATCCGACGACGCTTTATACAGAGAAGAAGGGGCGTTCGTTCCTGATCAGCGAATCGGTGCGCGGCGAAGGCGGCATACTCCTCAATGAGCAGGGAGAAAGATTCACTGATGAGCTGCAGCCAAGGGATGTAGTAAGCAAAGCCATCTTCGACGAGATGGCGAAGACGGGAGCAAAGCACGTGTGGCTGTCGATGGAGAACATTCCGGAAGATGTGATCAGGCATCATTTCCAGAATATATATGAGACATGCCTTGAAGAAGGCTACGATGTGACGAAGGAGCCGATACCCGTCGTCCCCGCACAGCACTATTTCATGGGCGGCGTCGATGTCAACAGCGACAGCAAGACGAATATGCAGCAGCTGTACGCTGTCGGAGAGACCAGCTGCAACGGAGTTCACGGGGCGAACCGCCTGGCGAGCAATTCGCTTCTTGAAAGCCTTGTGTTCGCGCAGAGGGCAGCGGTGCGCATCGGAAAAGAGTTTTCGTCAGTGAAGAGGGGCGAGGCTGCGGATGCGCTTGACCTTGAGGCATACAAAGACCCTGCGGCTCTGTTCGCTTCATACAGAGAAAACATACTGGCAGAGATCGAAAGGAACAGGAAAAGACATGAAAATAAATAGCATAACGATGGACCTCCACGCGGAAGAACTGATACGGATGGCACTGAAGGAGGATATCTCGAGCGAAGACGTTTCGACGAACTCAGTGATGCCGGAACCTGTCAGAGGAACGGTCGATCTGATCGCGAAGCAGGACGGCGTTATATGCGGCCTTCCGGTATTCGAGAAGGTGTTCATGCTGCTGGGTGATGATACCAAGATCGAATTCTTTGCTGAGGATGGAGACGACGTCAGGGCAGGACAGAAGCTGGCATGCATGACAGGTGACATCAGAGTGCTCCTCTCTGGTGAGAGGGTAGCCCTGAACTATCTGCAGCGCATGAGCGGCATAGCGACGTACACGAGGACGGTGGCGAAGCTGCTGGAAGGAAGCGGGACGAAGCTCCTCGATACGAGGAAGACTACGCCGAACAACAGGATCTTCGAAAAGTATGCCGTGACGGTAGGCGGAGGACACAATCACAGATACAATCTGTCGGACGGCGTCATGCTGAAGGACAACCACATCGGAGCCGCCGGCGGCATCACGAAAGCGGTAGAGATGGCGAGAGAATATGCTTCCTTCGTCAGGAAGATCGAGGTCGAGACCGAGGATCTGGATATGGTAAGAGAAGCGGTCGAAGCAGGCGCCGACATCATCATGCTCGACAATATGGATCACGATACCATAGCTGAGGCGCTCCGCATCATAGACGGAAAGGCTGAGACAGAGTGCTCGGGCAATGTCACGAAAGAGAACGTTGCGGCCCTGCGCGATCTTGGGGTAGACTATATCTCAAGTGGAGCGCTCACGCATTCGGCAGGATGCCTTGACATATCGATGAAGAATCTGCATCCTGTAGAGGAGTAGATGCGGAGATAAGAGTAAGGTGAGTAAGAGGAAAGAAGTTGGAGAAAATGAAGACTGAAGAGCGGAGAAACCGGATACAGGAGATCCTGGAGACGAGCGAAGAGCCTGTTTCGGGGAGCGCGCTGGCAAAACGCTTCGGAGTCAGCCGGCAGGTGATCGTAACGGATATCGCGATCCTGAAGAGCCGCGTACCCGATCTTGTTGCTACGGCCCGGGGATATATCATGATGCGCTCTGATGAAAAGAGGTGCGTCTTCAAGGTCTTCCACACCGAGGAGCAGACAGAGGATGAACTGAACGCCATAGTGGAGCTTGGCGGGAAGATCCTCGATGTCTATGTCGATCACCGCATATACGGGACGATCAGGCGTCCGCTCGATATAAGCAGCAGGCGTGACGTAGGAAGGTTCCTCGAGGATATAAACAGCAGCGCCAGTTCACCTTTGATGAACATCACAAAAGGCTATCATTTCCATACAGTGCAGGCCAGATCCGAGGCTGTACTGAAAGAGATAGAGGAAATGCTGCGAGGTAAGGGGTATCTTATAGAAACTCTGCCCGGACCGGTCATATACGATCCGAAGGAGTACGGAAAGGAATGATCCGTCAGGGGAGAGAAACGGCAGAAGAAAGATGGCAGAAAAAGAGCCGTCTGTGTTTTCAGGCACAGGCGGCTTTAGCTTATGAAAATTGTGTATTAAATACTGGAATTATGAATTCAGCTGTTTGGATGTGAGGCGAGAATACCAGAAGGCAGGTGGGCCAGCACCAGCGCGCATGCGGCTCCGACAATAATGCCACAGACGATGCCGGAAAACAGCAGCACCGGAAAGTAGATGAACATGGCGAAGTTTTCTACTATAGCGGCAGCGGTCACTAGCTGACCGAGGTTGTGCATTACTCCTCCCGCAACACTCAGACCGATCACAGAAAAGATATCGGTCTTTTTCAGCACCAGCATAACAGCGAATGACAAAAGCCCTCCCGCCAGAGAATAGATGATCCCGAACACTCCTGAAAACAGAAAACCGGCAAGAAAGATCCTGATAAGATTGATCGTCAGAGCAGCTTTCGCATCCAGTGTGTACAGTGAGATCAGCACAACGATGTTGGCGATGCCCAGCTTGACTCCGGGGATCCCGATGCTGAAAGGCAGTATTGCCTCAATATATGAAAAGATCAGAGCCAGAGTGGTCAGAAGGGCAATGTATGATATACGCTTACTTCGAGATCGTGTCGTATTCATCAGACCCTCCTTTTATTTCGATCATGACCTTGTGCGGAAGGCAGACAATGGTCTGGGAAGGTTTGCTGATCTTTCCCTGGCGGATGCAGTCCTTTCCGTGACAGTCGGCGGTTTTCATATAGATCTGACCGTCTTTGATCACTGCGATATTTCCTGTCTTAAGGTCTATAGTGCGGTCTTTTGACAGATCGTATGTGCCGAAAACCTTGCCGTCAATGGTGATTTCGGCATGCGTCCCGGAGGCTGCGCTGATATGCGTCAGATAAGCCGAAGCAGCTATACCGGCTATGATCAGCACTGTGATCAGAAAGATATCTGTTTTCCGGATAGTTTTAAGTATTGTTGACATTATATGCGATCTTCCTTTATTATTGTTTTGGCTGTTGCCAGCCGATCGATACAAGCAAATGGCGCTTGGTCGTATAAGCTTATATAAAAACAAACCATTAACGGAGGTATTATGAAACGAATAGTTAGCCTCAGCTTACTCTGTATAATGATCATTATAGCACAAACAGGGTGCGGACAGAAAGAGAAAAAAGAAATATCGGACAGTGGATTTTATCTGGACACTCAGTGCACGATAACTGTATATTCAGAAGATGAAGAAAAGGGAAAAGAAATCGTTGCGGATGCCTTTGAACTATGTAAGAATTATGAAGACAAGATGAGCAAGACGATAAAGGGCAGTGATGTTTACAAAGTGAATAATGCCGGTGGCAAAGCTGTCAGTGTCAGTGATGAGACAAAAGAAGTCATTGAGATGGGAATTGAAATGTGTGAGGCCAGTGATGGTAAGTTTGATATCACGGTTGGCAGGCTCACTGATCTTTGGGATTTCAAATCGGATGATCCTGAAGTGCCGTCAGAAAATGACCTGGAGCAGGCTGTCAGTACAGTTGGCAGTGAGAAAATAAAAATCAGAGGTAATGATGTCGTGATCGAAGGAGGCAAGGCGAAGATCGATCTGGGCGGTATAGCCAAAGGATATATCTCCGGAAAGGTTGCCGACTTTATTGAAGAACAGGGTGTGGAGAACGCTGTAATCAATTTCGGCGGGAATGTCGTTACTATAGGTAAAAAAACAGACGGTTCAGACTGGAATGTCGGTATTCAGGATCCGAATGCTGAAGGACAGCAGATCCTGGGCGCGACAAAGGCGGCTGATCAGGCGGTCATTACATCCGGCATATATGAAAGGAAATTCAAAGCCGGCGGCAAGACATATCATCATATAATTGATCCTAAGACAGGTTATCCCGTTGAAAATGATGTCGAAGGCGTTACGCTAAAATGCCCGCGGGATAAAGCCGGACAGTGTGATGCGATGAGTACTATATGTCTGCTGATGGGCAGTGACGAGGGCATGAAGTTCATAGAATCAAATAAAGATTTTGAGGCACTGTTTTACTGCAAAGACGGATCTGTTAAAAAGACAGAAGGGATGGATTTTGAGAAAAGAGAATGAATGAGAATGATTCTCCGGAGCTCGTGAAAGTTTACAGCTGCGGATTTGGGGAAGAATCGCATATATAAAAATTCTACCCCGAAATGCAGCACATGATCAGACAGGAAAATGGTATAAAATGTTAAAACAAGCAAAAAATGGGGAAGAAATTCATATATAACAATTCCATCCCAAAATACAGCTGATCAAGAGGTATTTGATGTCATAAAATGGTTGATGCTGGAAAAAATGGAGGAAGAAATTTATATATAATGATTCCGTCCCAAAATGCAGTTGATCAAGAGGCTTTTAATGTCATAAAATGGCTAATGCTGGCAAAAATGGGAGAAGAATCGCATATATATTAATTCTTCCACAGATTCAGCAGTTTATGACAATATATGGCAGTGATAATAGCGATGATAATGAAAGCAGGAATCAGGAAAGGCAAATTATGAAAAAAAATATTTTTGAAAAACAAGTAAAGGCACTGATCTTTGACATGGACGGAGTCATCATGGATTCCATGGGCATGTGGAAGACACTAGCGGAGGATTATCTGAGAACTCTTGGGATCGAGCCCGGCCCGATATTTGACAGTAATCTGCAGACAATGAATCTGGCGCAGGGAGCCAGGTTCATGAAGGAAAAATTCGGTATCGACAAGACTGAAGAGCAGATCATTGAAGAGATAACAGCGAAGATAAAGGATTTCTATATAAACGAAGGACGGCCAAAGGAAGGTGCTGCCGCGATGCTGTCAGCGCTGAAAGAAGCCGGAATGCGGATCTGTATGGCAACAGCAACGGAAAGGCCTCTGGCACGTGCAGCCCTGAAGCGCAATGGACTTTTGGAATACTTTGAATTCATTATAACCAATACAGATGTCGGCAAGGGCAAGGATGACCCTGCTATTTTTGAAGCAGCTCTTAATATCATAAATGGTGAGCATGCTGCACCTGGCACAGATGATGGTCCTGATAAGATATACAGACCTGAAAATACAAACAAAATAGAAAAGAATGAGACTATGATCGTTGAGGATTCGCTGATCGCAATAAGGACAGCAACCGGTGCGGGATTTAAGGCATGCGGTGTATATGATGAGCATGAGAGCATATTGTTCCCGGAGATAAAAGCAGTCGCAGATGTGACCGTGATGTTACTGTCGGAACTTCCGGATATCATCTGCTGATATCAGCAGGGTACATGAAAAAGTAAAGCAAGCGCTTAATTACTAAAAAATTACAGGGAAAATAAAGAAAAATGTCAATAAATGTATTGACATATATATACAATTGATATAGTATGGGTACACCACCAGACAAGAAAGATGAGGCAAACATGAGGAAAGGAGGTGGCGTATGCCAAACGAAAGAGAAAACGATATTGTATTTGAGATCGTAGAGCACATTGGCGCTATCAAGACGTTCCCAAACGGATGGACAAAGGAACTGAATGTGGTGAGATGGAACAATGGAGATCCGAAATATGATATCAGAGAGTGGGACGAAACGCATAGCCGGATGACAAAAGGAATTACTCTGCGTCCGGACGAAATGCAGAAAGTCGCACAATTGCTTGGAGACAGGGCAATATAAGTTAGTTCAGAATGATAATTGTATAGCCTGTTTTTTGAAAATGCTTATTGATCCCAAAAGGGCCCCTTATGGAGGCCCTTTTATTGAAAATAAAAACTTCCTTCGGGGAGATCGGTTTTTGTGGAAAATGTGAAAACGAAAGGTCATTCCTTGACAAAACAAACAAGAATTATATCATGGCAATATAAATCAAACGGCAGGCGACGGAACAGACAGCAAAGAAAGAAGGTATTTTAGAGGGGAAAATGAAAAGGAAAACAGTAATAGCGCTGATATGTGCGCTTACAATGGTATTAACGTTCCAGCCGGCATCGGCAGCAAAAGTCAAGGTCACCAAAGTGAGCTGGGACTCTTTTTATACTCATAAAACATTGAAGAAAGGTGAAAAATTCAAATTGAAGGCTAAATGCCTGCCAAAAGGTGCGGCACAAAAATTCACTTACAGATCCAGCAAACCTTATGTTGCAAAAGTGAGCAAAAAAGGAGTAGTGACTGCCAGGTCGAACGGCAGAGCAGTCATAACAGTAAAGGCCAAAAAGACGAAAAAGAGCGCTAAGTATTATATTCATGTAGGGAAAAAGGTCAAGAAAGTCAAGTGGACAAATACCGGAAAGACAAAAGTCATTTATTTGGGTGAACCGTTCACATTCAAGGCAAAATGTTCAACAAAGAACGCGGCTTACAAAAAGGTCATATACCGTTCCTCAAAGAGTTCCGTAATAAAGATCAGCAAAAAAGGCAAAGCTACTCCGAAGAAAAACGGCACTGCAACAATAACAGCCTGGGCTGCCGATCAGAGCGGCAGGAAGGTCAGGTGCAAGGTGACAGTAAAGACAAGAGTGAATAAGGTTAAGCTGTCCGCAGAGTACAAAACGTGCTTTATAGATGAAAGTCTGCAGCTCAGTTCCGCCGTGTCACCAGAGAAAGCGTCCGATAAAACATTGAAATGGACTTCGTCAAATACAAAAATCGCGACAGTTTCCAAGGCGGGCACAGTAAAGGGAAAATCTGCCGGAAAGGTTAAAATCACCGCGGCGGCGAAGGACGGCAGTAATATAAAAGGCACATATACGGTATACGTCAGAGGACCGCTCGATCCTGCCTCTGAAAAGTTCATCGCGCACAGAGGTTTGTCATCTCTTTATCCGGAAAATACCGTTCAGGCATTCGAAGGTGCGTCAGCAGGAAATTTTAATGCTATAGAAACAGATATCTGGGAGAACGGATCCTTTTATCAGCAGGTGACTGAAGATACAGTTGATCCTGCAGCTCCGGCCGGGACGGATGATCAGTCAGATGGGAATGAAGCAGAAGACCCGGCAACGGACAGTCAGCAGGACACAGGCGCTGCATTCGATCCGCTGGAATTCATCATTATGCATGACAGCAATATATTTGATATGTGCGGTGTGAAGTTAAAGGTGAAGGATCTTAAAGAGAACACCATCGGGAATTACCCGATCATATACGGCAACGGAAATAACAGCAGCGAAGAGTACAGGATCCCTGTTCTTGCCGATTATCTGGACATCATCCGGAGCAGCGGCAGGATTGCGGTCATAGAGATCAAGGATGACGATCTTTCTGAAGAGGCAGCTGAAAAATTGATAAAGCAGATAGATGAAAGGAATCTGGCCGGTCGGACGTTCTTTGGCAGTTTTTACAAAAACAGTCTGCTGACTCTGAAAAAGCATCTGTCAGGCCGTTCCGATATAAAACTTGTCAGATTCCTGGGTGCGAGGGACAAAGGAAATTTTGAAAACGAAATAAGCTGGTGCAAAAAGAACGAAATGGATCAGGTGTCGATGCGCAATGATTATATAACCGCAGCTTTTGTAAAATCTGTTCACGATGCAGGAATGCAGTTTGGAGCATGGACAGTTGATGATAAGAGCAAAGCTGCCGACCTGCTGCTGATGGGATGTGATTACATAACCACGAACAAGATAATGTGGTGATGCTTTAAACGGTGCAAACAGCATCATGTGTTGCGAAAAAGAATTGCGTGCGCAGTTCTTTTTCTTTTTTGAGGAGAAAACTGCAAATAATGTTATAATAACAAAAAAGCAAAAGGATTCATTGCAAAAATGAAAGATGTAACGGAGGGCCATGAAGTGAAGATAAGGCTTATACTATATTCAGGAGCAGAACCGATAGAAATCGAGGTCGAAAAAGGAACAAAGATCAGGGACGTTTATCTTGAATTTGAGGACGCAGCTCCGTATACTGTCCTGCTGGCTAAAGTCAACAATCGATATGCCGGCTTGACGGAACGTATTGAAGAGCCGTGCAGCATAGAATTCCTTGACATGAGATCACATGTGGGAAGACTTGTATATCAACATGGCCTGATAATGATATATCTCAAGGCGGTTGAAGAAACGATGGGGCGGCAGAAAGTTGAAGTTATGGCTGCTCTGAGCAAAGGATTGTACACAGAGATAAACGATGGTGAGGAGATCCCGGATGAGGCGCTGGACGCGATCAGGCAGCGTATGAATGAAATCGTTGAAAAGGATATGCAGTTTTTCAAGGTGACTGCTGACCGCAAAGCCGCAAAGATGGAATTCGAATGGGCAGGGCTGAATGAAAAGCTGCGCATAATTGAACAGTTCAAGGATGTGGAAAAAATCGTATATTACAGTCTTGAAGGATTCATCAATTTTTTCTATGGGGTCATGGTTCCGTCAACATCATATATCACAGGATTCGAAGTAAAGAGATATCGCAGAGGAATACTGCTGGCTCTTCCGGAAAAGAGGGAAGGCTCAGGTCTTCAGTATATTGATGACAGAAAACTGTATTCGGCATTCATGCAGACAAAAAAATGGCAGAAAGTTCTGGGCACCCAGTTTGTCCTGGATCTGAACAACAAGATCAGAAAAGGAGAAGCCAAAGAGATCATTCAACTGTCAGAGGCATTGCATGAACAAAACATAATTGAACTGGCTCAGAGGATAATCAAGGAGAAAAAACGCATCATTCTGATATCCGGACCTTCCTCATCGGGAAAGACGACCTTTGCCCGCCGGCTTTGCATCCAGCTGAAAGTGAACGGCAAAAAACCACTCTATCTGGGAACCGATGATTATTTCAAAAACAGGGAGGATACTCCGCTGAATGAAAAAGGGGAGAAGGATTATGAGTGTCTCGAAGCCGTTGAAGTTGAAATGTTCAACAGAGACATGAATGCGCTTCTGGCAGGACAGAAGGTAGATCTGCCTGAATTTGATTTCATTGAAGGCGTGAAAAAATATGGTAAGCGGATAACATCAATAGAGCACGGTGATCCAATAGTTATTGAAGGGATCCATGCGCTGAACAAAAAGATGACTCCCGCAATAGACGATAAAGAAAAATTCAAAATATATATCAGCCCGCTGACCCAGCTGAACATTGACGATCACAACAGGATATCTGTAACTGATGCCAGGATGCTGCGCAGGATCGTCAGAGATTATCAGTTCAGGGATCATACGGCTGCAAGCACAATCAAATCATGGCCAAGTGTGCGGGCGGGAGAAAACAAAAATGTCTTTCCGTTTAACGGAGAAGCGGATGTATTCATCAACACAATGCATGTATACGAGATTGGTGTATTGAAAAAATATGCAGCGCCTCTCCTGAAAGAAATCACTCCTGATCAGGAAGAATATGCTGAGGCACGGAGGCTGCTGGCATTTTTAAGATTCTTTGAAACGATAGAGGATGACCATCTGATAGTCAACAATTCTATTTTGAGAGAATTCATCGGAGGCAGTGTATTTGTGGACTGAGAGGATCGTAGAGTGCAAAGGCGCGGAAGCGGAATCAACATGTAGGTGTTTTGCATTGTAAATACGTATTCAGGCACAATAAAATGAGTGCTTGAATTGTCTGAAATAAAACACGTGGGCAAGTGTTAGAGGGGTGCGCCCGAAACACGTTGAAATCACGTGTTTTTTCGTGAGAAAAAAACACAAAAAACAATCGCTTTTTTTGCAAAAAAACCTTGCATTCATTATTTCCTTGATATATACTTACAAAGCTTGCGAAATAAGGCGAAGAGGTGGGAAGTTGCTGAGCTATCAGGTAATTTCCACTGAGAATTGTCCCCGCGGGACGGGGGCGAAGGGTTCGCCCGTGTTTTCAGGCTGTGTCACAAGACGAAAAACGCACGGCCGGGTGTTGGTAGCAGGCGGGATCATTCGCGACAGCTGAACAGCTAATGCAAAATGTCCAAACACCTTGAAAAAACATGGAAAACGGGCACAAGCCCTTGTACGAGAATAGCGAAATCGGTACAAAACAAAGAAAAGGAGAAACGAAAATGAGTGAACTCACAAAGATCAGAATCAAGCTTAAGGCTTATGATCACGCGCTGCTCGACAAATCAGCAGCAAAGATCGTGGACACGGTCAAAAAGACAGGCGCTGAAGTCAGCGGCCCCATTCCGCTTCCGACAGAAAAGGAAGTAGTAACGATCCTGAGAGCCGTACACAAGTACAAAGACTCCAGAGAGCAGTTTGAACAGAGGACTCACAAGAGACTCATCGACATTATGAGCGCTACAGCCAAGACAACGGATGCTCTTACAAAGCTTGAGCTTCCGGCAGGCGTAGACATAGAAATCAAATTATAGTCTTTAAGGGAACTCCCCTTAGAATGATCGCCGGAAGATCA
>Ga0256407_10012146_pt1 | contig 11765 bp, 9 predicted proteins | sample RumenRJG_04DNA_FD_193489 | JGI IMG/M metagenome (GOLD analysis project Ga0256407, IMG submission 193489) | Bovine rumen microbial communities from Lethbridge, Alberta, Canada - RJG_04 | ecosystem: Host-associated > Mammals > Digestive system > Stomach > Rumen | place: Canada: Alberta | collected... | reverse complement strand
GTATCATAATTGTGACGTGTTTTTATGTTAAATTGTTGATTTTACAGATAATATTTTATCATAATCACACGTCTTTATCAATTAAAATACCTTCAAAAACCGCATTCTTAAGCTATTTTTAGCAAAATCTCTACGACATTTTCAGAGTAAAAACATAATTATATTTTTAAAGAGCAAATACGGTGTTAAACCGCTTGTTTATCCCATTTTAGGTCTGATCCTAAACAGGGAAAGTTGAGTACTTAAGATTTAATTTTCTAAAATTAAGTAATTGTCATTTCACTTACTTGCAAACGCTTGCTGTAATTAAAGTAAATTCTCACCAAAATTAAGCGTTAACAAAACTTTAAAGCACTTCACAAAATTATCATTTCAAGATCACAAATAAAGCAAAGAGTGCTTCAAAGTTAAGCATTTAGCACCAAGGATGGGCATTTAATTTATTAAACTAAAGTACGATTTTAAATGCGGTATTATCAAGTAAGCAAAGTAACTTAAGTTGTAAAAAGTAACTTAAGTTGTAAATTTACTTGTAAGTACGAGTGGCTATTAACTAAAAACTATTAACAAGTGACTGTTGAAGTAGCTACTAAAGTAAATATTAGAACTTGTAAGTCTGCTACTTTTACAGTTGTAATTTAGTAGCTGATGGCGCAGTGCTGTTAAAGGACTTACTTTAAAGTTAGATGAGAGCAAAATTATTTAAACTTTAAAGACTGACAATACAGTTTTTTAAGATAAAAGCTTAGGGTTTTCCATGATAAAGCTTGATCATATCAATAAATACTACGGTGATTTGCACGTACTAAAAGACGTGTGTTTAGAGGTTAAAGAGGGCGAGAAACTAGTCATCATCGGCCCATCTGGATCTGGTAAGTCTACAACCGTGCGTTGTATGAACTTTCTAGAAACACCATCTAGTGGCCACGTCTACATCGACGGCAAAGAATTAACTTTGAAGAATAAAACCAAGCTTATCCGTGAATATACCTCAATGGTATTTCAAAGCTTTAACCTTTATCCCCACTTAGATGTACTACATAACTTAACTTTAGCCCCTGTGAAGATCTTTCACAAATCTAAAGAAGAAGCTGAAAAACTTGCCTATCACTATTTAGAAGTTGTAGGTCTTAAAGATAAAGCTCATGTTTACCCTACAACTCTATCAGGTGGTCAGCAGCAGCGAATTGCCATTGCCCGTGCCCTATGTGCACAAACTAAGATTATCTTATTTGATGAGCCGACCTCTGCTTTAGATCCTGAAACTATTCAAGAAGTACTAGATGTGATGATAAAGCTAGCCCGTGAGTCAAACATCACCATGGTCGTAGTAACTCACGAGATGGGATTTGCTAGACAGGTAGCTGACCGTGTGGTGTTCATGGCAGATGGCACCATTATTGAAGAAGGTACCCCTGAGCACTTCTTCACAGAGCCTAAGAACGAGCGTGTAAAGCAATTTTTAGGCAAGATCTTAAAGCACTAAGTTTAGGTTAAATATGGTGTTTTAGGTAAATTAAGCTTGATTGAGGTTAGTTATTTTGATTAAAGTTTTCTTAATTTAAGTTTTCTTGATTAAGGTATAACTGATTTAATTTTTACTAGGTTGAGTTTCTTGGTTTTAGATTTTGATTTTAGTTTAGAGTTTTAAAGAATTTTAGGTCAAAAAAGTAAATTGCTTTTAAGGAGCAAAATTATGAAAAAGTCTATGAAGAAGTCATTTAAAAGTTTAATGGCAGTAACCTTAGGTGCCCTCTTAGGTGTTTCAAGTTTTACCGCAACCGCTGCTGACTTAAAAGATTGTCCTGAGGTTAAGGCAATACAAGAGCGTGGCGTATTTAAAGTTGGTGTTAAAGAGGATGTTGTAGGTTTCTCAGTTAAAGATCCACTAACTGGTGAGTACAAAGGTTTTGAAGATTCACTAGCAGAACTCATTGCAAAAGACATCGGTGCGGATGTTGAAGTTGAGTACACAGGTGTAACCGCAGCAACCCGTGGTGCTTTAATTGACTCTGGTGACTTAGATGCTGTTTTAGCTACCTTTACTATAACACCTGAGCGTAAGCAAACTTGGGATTTTACAACACCTTACTATAAAGATGCTGTAACTGTATTAGTTGAAAAGAAGAATAACATTAAGCACTTAAAAGACTTAGTAGGTAAAACCGTGGGTGTATCATCTGGTTCAACCTCAGCTAAGGTTCTAGTACAGGCTTTAATTGACAATAAGGTAATTGAGGGTAAGGGCTTTGATGCAGCTACCTTTGATCCTGCTACTTGGACTGAAGGTGTGAAGTTCCAACAATTTGATAACTACCCTGCAATCTCTACAGCACTTGCTGCCGATGAGGTACAAGCATTCTGTGTTGATAAGTCAATTTTAAATATCTATAAGACCGCAAGCCGTGACTTTATTGAAGAGAGATTTGCTCCTCAAGAATATGGTGTTGTAACTAAGAAGGGCTCTGGCTTATCTGCTTATGTTGAGTCTTTAATTACTAAGTGGCTAGCAGATGGCACCATTGAGAAGTTAATTAAAGAGAACAACCTATAAGACTATAAGATAACTTGTAAGCTCATGGGCAGTGCCTGTGGGCTTATTTGTTAAGGCTTGGGTGTTGTGTAAAAGTTATAGTTTAAGAGCAATTTTGAGAGCTTAAAAAACAGAGGTTAACTTTAAAGTTAGGGCTATCACTTTGGGTTTTCAATTAACTTAGAAGAGTTAAACAAAATAGCTAGTTTTAACTTTAGAGCTACTTGTTAAAAGAGCGTAGAAATAGCATGAAAGAGATTACAAATAGCTTACACGTAGACTTACACATAGATATGAAAAAACAGTAGATAAGGTAAAGATGGCTAAGAAAATTTTGGATAAGCAAATTACGGCCATGATAAAAGATAGATAAAGGTAAAGGATATATAAAGGTAAAGGATAAATAAAGATGGGCAATTTATTTTCACTAGATGCATGGAACTTGGTGTGGACCTTTAAAAGTACCTTTATCTTAGGCTTTTTAACTACAGTTGGTGTGTCATTATCTGCTTTGGTGATATCTTTAACCTTAGGTATTGCCTTTGGCCTGATGGCAACTAGTGGCAATAAGATCTTAAGTGCTGTATCTCGTGTCTATGTTGAGTTTATTCAAAATACACCACTATTACTTCAGATCTGCTTTTTGTACTATGCCCTATCATTCTCAGGGCATGGCATAGGTATTTTATTATCAGGCATCATTTCAATTGGTCTTTATCATGGTGCCTATATGGCTGAAGTTATAAGGGCTGGAATTTTGTCAATTGCCAAAGGACAGTTTGAGGCTGCGTATAGCCAGGGCTTTAACTACTATGGCACGATGTATTACATCATCTTGCCACAGTCTATTAAGATCATACTTCCACCTATGGTAAATCAGGTGGTAAACCTCATTAAAAACACCTCATGTTTATACATTATAGGCGGTACAGATTTAATCTCACTTACCTACAGCTTTGTAACTGGTGCAACTACAGGTGGTGCGTATGGGCCAGCTTATCTTGTGTGCGGTATCTTGTTCTTTATCTTTTGCTATCCACTATCTACACTTGCTTCTTACTGGGAAAACAGTTTGAAACGTCGTGACAGGATGAGTGCGGGGGCGAAGTAGAAACGTTAAGTGAAGGATTTTGAATTGTAGGATTTTGAATTATTTGATTTTAATTAAGCCATTTTAATTAAGCCATTTTGATGAGATTGAATAGCTTAAAAGGATTAAAAGAGTTTAGAGTGGTTAAGGATTAACAATGGAAGCTAATTTGATGCAAGAGTGGGCGGCAAGCTTTCACATTTTAACTATCGATGCGATTATCATCTACATCTTAAAGGGTGTGTTGTTTACTTTAATAATTTCAGCTATTGCTGTGACCATTGGTTGCTTGTTTGGCTCAGTGCTTGCCTTAGTTCGTAATTACTGTAATGCACCAAAGTATAGAATTTTTAAGTATCTAGCGATTACCTATATTGAAGTTTTTAGAAATACTCCTCTTTTGCTCTGGATCTTTATTTGTGTAGTGTTCTGCCCTGTTCCAAGTATCTTTGCCCATAAGTTATTTGGCTTATCTACAGTTGAAACTAAGCTGTTATTTAAGGCATCAATTGCGTTAATTCTATTTACATCATCAGTAATTGCAGAGATCATCCGTGGTGGCTTAAATTCAATTCCAATAGGACAGTTTGAGGCAGGATATAGCCAGGGATTTAATGTGGTACAAGTGATGGTGTACATTATCTTGCCACAGGCAATACGTAATGTGGTGCCTACATTGTTGTCACAGATTATTACAACAATTAAGGATAGTAGCTATTTAGCCAATGTCGCAGCAGTGGAACTTATGGCTAGGGTGCGCCAAGTGTTGTCATCTGCTAACATCTATAATGGCTTAGGTACTATCAATGTATCAGATGTATTTGTACTCTATGGATGTGCTGCGGCTATCTACTTTATTATTAACTTTAGCTTGTCGCTTTTTGTAAGACATTTGAATTCTAAGAAGAGTAAGGTGAAGGTTGCGGTGGTGGCCAAGGCATAGAGCTTGGCGTGGTGTGTGTTGCATGAGGTGTTATTACAGCTGTGTTATTTCAGAGGTGACATTTTAAATATTAAGCTGCGCAATATTAAGTTTGAGTCAAGATTTCTCTACTCAAATCATTTCTTTTTCACGAATTAACGTGTCATCAGTCAAACTTTAGCTAAAAAGTCTTACAAATTGAATAGTTAGCACATTTTAGACTAAAGTTTTGCTCTACAATTTACGTAATTAAATAAGCATTAGTGATCCTTTGGGATTTACGTCTTTTAAGGCTAGGTTATTTGGTGCTATTAGGTTTGTAACTTTTTTGTTGACTTTAAACGGTAAGTTGCTTTTTTTACAGATTTAACTGTAAGGTAGCAGTTTTATTTAAGATCCAAATAATCTAGAAGAGATAAAGGTGTGATATGGCACATTATGTAGTTACTATTTCAAGACAGTTTGCATCAATGGGTAGAACCATTGGTTTAAAGATGGCATCTAATTTAGGTATTGAGCTTTATGATAGAGATATTGTAAAGCATACAGCTGAAAGATTAGGTTTAGAAAAAGGTGAAGTAAGTCATTATGACGAGAAGACTGGTAAACGTAGCTTTTTCTTAAGAGATACTTACCTATTTGATTTCTCTGTATATGACATTCACAGAAATGTTTTTGAAGTAGAGAAAAACATTATCCAAGATTTTGCAAAAAAAGAATCTTGTATTATTGTAGGAAGATGTGCTGATAGTATCTTAAGAGATATGCCTAATGTACTTAATATCTTTATCTATGCTCCAATTGAAGAGAGATTAAAAAACTGTGTAGAACAATTAGGCATGGATGAGACTTCTGCTTTGGAGAAGATTAGAAAAGTAGATGATGCTCGTAGTGCTTATAGACATAAGTTCTGCCCTGAGTGTGTGTCAGAGTTTAATGACAGACACATCATGATCGATTCAAGTAAGTTTGGAGTAGAAGGTACAGCTAATATATTGACTGAGATTGTGAAAAGTAGTGTTGGGAAGTAAGAGTATATTTTTTCTTAAAGAAGCTCTTATCAATACATAAATAAAAAAAAGGAAATATGGCATGGAGTTAGCAAAAAAAACAGAGCCAGCTAAGGTTGTAGTTTGGGGAATAGGCGAAGATTATGACAATGTATACAATTCAATAGAGCTACAAATATTAAAAAATAATATAGAGATTGTGGCATTTTGTTGTAGAGAAGTTGATAAGATAAGCCCAACTTTTGAAGAAAAGCCTCTAATTACAAAAATGAACTCTGCAAATTTACGTTTGATTATATAATCATTGCAAACAAAGGAAGTTTTTACTCTATACAAAAAGAAGCTTATGAATTTATAAAAAAAAGAGAACAGAAATGTTTTTATCATTTCTGCTCAAATTTTTAAAATTCCACGTTTTGATTTTGTTAAAGATATTGAAAACAATGATTCACTTTTAAGTCTTATAAGCGATAGAGAGAGAATTCAAGGCTATGAAGTATTCAATTGGGATAATTGCAATACCACAGAATATTCAATTAGGGATGAAGGCTTTATTAGTTCATACCAAAAGTGCAAAAATTTTAAAGAAAAATATTCTCAATTGATTAAAGGTTTTTCTGATAGTGAAGTAAAAAAAAATCAACTTAATCATAAAAAAACTTATAGATTATCATGATTTATGGCTAAATTGTGAAATGCTTGACTTCACATTTTGCCGATCTTGAAAATAATTTTTTACGATGAAAATTTTTCACATCAGTTCTTTAAAAATTCGTTTGATTTAATAACTTAGTGTTTAGGTTAAAAATGTATTAATGGAAAGTAACCTAATTTTAGGGGGCTATTAATCATTTTTAAGCTATGTAATAATGCGCCTATAGACGTTGTTTTATAAGGTTTTTAGGCTATGGCATTTGTATCTAAGTTGGAGAGGAATAAGTACTTTGAAAAGTACGAAGTTACTATTCCTTACGCTAACTATAGTGATACCTTAGACATAGAGACCGTAATAGAACAATGGGAATCATCTTATGGTACAAAACACTTAGGTTGGGCAGCTCCTTACTATTTAGATATGATAAGAGCACATGCCACATTACCTAGGCAAGATGTACAAGCGGTTCTCTCTGAGTTGTTTTATAAAATAAATCATACCTTTGCAGAGTATCGTAGTGAGGATTGCACTGGCAAGTATATCTACAGCTTAGATACACTGGTCTTTGTAATTATGATTGCTACTATCTATGGTAATACCACAGCTAAAAGCATTGTAGAATTTTACAGAGAGCACTTTTTAGAGCTTTATGTAATCATTCCACACTTACCTGACTATACCCATAAGTTATCAGAAACTACGGTTAGCACTGCCATATGTTGTCTTAATAAAGAGAATGTACGTCGGTTCTTTATAGAGAACTTTGCATGTATTAAAGCTGCAATAGAAGGTTATCTAAAAGAGACCTTAGCTTTTGATGGACAAGCCATCAATGCTTCTTATAAAAAAGGTGAGTCAAATCGTAAGTATAAAGGCTCAGACATTACAACTCTATTCAACTGCACTAGATACCGCACTGTATGCTATAAGCATGAGGCTCTAAAGAATCACGAGAAGGATGCTTTTGTCTTTAACATCGAGCATTACTGCAATACCTTCATTGAAGGTACTTTGATAATGTGCGATGCTCTTAATACAAAGCCTATAGTGACAGATATCATTCTAAAGAATGGCGCTGATTACCTAATGCCTGTTAAAGCCAATGGTAACGCTGAGATATTAGAACATCTCACAGATGTCACCTCAAAGCCTCATGACGTATTTGCTACTCATCATGATGTAACTAAAGATCATGGCCGTATTGATGAGCGTTATATTGAAATTCTCGACCCTAAAAAAGTTTTAGGTAAAAGAATGTCTTTTTCTCATAAACACGTGAGAACCATAGTTAAGTACACTAAGCATACTCAATATGTAACTGCTGGCGTGGTAAATAATGAAACTACAACTACTAGATTCTACATCTCATCACTTCCATTAGATGAGAATGTATTAGCTCAAGTAATTGAAAGTATCAGTGTTTATTGGAATATTGAAGCTCACCATGCGGTGTTAGATGCTCCTGAATTATTTAATCAAGACCACTTACATGCTTGTAATACTACAACTTTAGAAAATCACGCCGGTCTTAATAAGATAGCTCATAACTTTCTCTCCTACATGAGAGATAGACTACAAGCAGAATCTACACGACCAAAGTCTTATACCTACACCTTTAAAGAAGCACTTAAGTTCATTCAAGGTTTATCGGTAATAGATTTCCTACCGTATCTAGCAGATTACTGGTTAGATGAACTAGATAAAGACATCAAAGAAAACAACTAAGCCAATTAACTTTGGTTAAAGTCATTTCCTGAATCTCAATAAATCCACCTAAAAATCACTAATTTTTGAAAATTAGTTTCAAAGTTACTAAATCAAACGAATTTTTAAAGAACTAATAGGATGGTTTACATCACATTTTTGGTTTTAACTTTTTTGGCAATTCTGAGAAAGTGTGAAGTCAACACCTTCGCAGTTTAGCCATAAAGAACTTGAAGATCAAGTGAATTGATCTATAAAGGGTAGTTGTTTGAGGCTAACTACCCACACATATACACGATGCCTCAAACTTTCAGTATTTGATCATTTAAATCAATAAGTTGCAAGTAAAATCTTGAACCGTGATCCTCAGATCACAAAAATAATTCTATCCGTGATCTTTAGATCATAAAATGCGTAAATTTATGAGTTTTTAAACAGCTACTAGCACGATAAGCGCTAGCTATTAAATTAGGTGGTCTAGATTGTGATATCGATCATCTAGACTTGGTCGTCGTATCTAAATATTGATTATTATCAATCTATACTATCTAAAATAGCTTGCAATTCATTTATAATTTCGTCATCAATGGACTCATATTTATCAGCAATATTGTCGTGCATTAACACCTTAGATTTCGGAAATGTCAGATAGTTTCCATAGATACCCTTTAAATAGTTATGGACATTATTCGGAGCTACAAATGTTAGATCTTCAAAATTAATTGTAGATAACGGATAAATATCAGCTCGCTTGAAAATGTTTGGTTTCCTATAAGGTAAAGCTTCCGCTCCTGATACAAAAAGATCACTTATTGATTTTTCAGAATTTGAACCTAGATACCTTTCTTTAATTTTGTAGAAAAATTCTTTAGGAAAATCAATTTTCGCATTTCTAATGTCGCTAATTGAAAAGTTTTTATAAAGAGCAGCATTACAATCTATTATATTTTGAGATATTTCTTCGATAGAAGTATTCTGAATAATATGATCGTAAGGCCATATATCTAGCTGTATAGGGGTGTTTTTGTACAATAATCTGATAACAGGATGAGTAAAGCCCTGTCCTTGGTTTACTGTTATTCCAAATCGATCTAAGTTAGACTTTAGTGTACTTGTAACTTTTTCGTAATCTTCTCTTGGCATGGCAACATCAAGGTCGTCGTCCCAAGGTATAAAACCTTTGTGTCTTACTGCTCCAAGCAATGTACCGAAGTCTAGCCAATACTCTAAATTAGATTTTTTGCAAACTTTATGAAATATTTGTAATAGTAAAACATCAGCTTGCTGAATAATTCTTAGCTTTCCTGATGCTTTGTTAAGTTGTTTTATATTAGATGTATAATTCAACAATTCAAACAGAGTATTTATCTTATCTGTTAATAACTGATTTTCCTTCTTTAATTTGTTAATTTCATCGATGATCATTGACGAGTTTAAATATAAATCGTTTTGAAGTTTATTTCCTATAGCAACTCTATGGTTGAATTGTAGCTTATTAAGTGTATTTTCAATATCATTGTAGTATCGATAATCCATCGCTAGAATAACAACAGTTTCATTTTTTTTTAGTCTAGATAACTCATTGATTTCACATACTTTGTAGTCTAATACTATTGATGAATTTCCTTTTAAATCAGAAACAGCAAAACAGATGTTTTTAAGCTTAGGATAGAACTTAAGTCTTGTAGCTACCAATTTTCCAATTAGTCCTGCTCCATAAATGATAATGTTTTTGAAAGAAGATAAGTAGTCGATTAGTTCCTTTTCGGTTGTCCGATTATACTTGTTATTGAGAATATCTATGTAACTGGTAAAGCGAACAACGTTCCAAAAATAGTCTGCAGATGCTAATTGGGGGTTAATCCATGGTTTGAATGTTCCACCTCCAGGATAGTGGATAATAATCTGCTCATTCTTTAGTTGGTTGGCTTCTTCCTGTGAAAAACAAGTATCAAGTAATTTATAAATTACACAGTATTTGTTGCCTAATTTATAATAATTGTTGCCATCAAAGAACATGTTTAGTGTCGTTTGGTCGTTTACTTTTTCTTTTGATGAAAGTTCTATAAGCTTTTGTCCGATATTTTCTTGCCTCCATTTTTTGCAATTTATGACTAGAAGTCCTGACATAAACACGGAGTGCTCTTTCTTTAAGTTATAACATTTCTTGAATTCTTTATAATTATTATTAAGACGACCTCTTTGTGATGGTACTGCAGCAATAGCGTAATCACCAATTTTTTCATTTGATAATAAAGAAATATCTCCAGTAAAGCAGACGTCAACATCTGAATAAATTACAAAATCTAAATCTTTAAGCAGTTCCGGGATTAAAAAACGAGCATACGTTGTTCTTGATATAAATTGTTGACTTATGCATTTAGAAAAGACATCACATGAATTTATATCAATGAAAGTAATTTGATAGTTTGAAAAGAACCTTTCTGTTCCACTTTTGATAAGTTCTTTATTTTCATCAGATATATTGTCACTTAGAATGTAAAAAGATATATGTTCCTTAGTATTTAAAAGGATTGAACTAATAGTTGTTGCTACAAAAGGCGCAAAATTATTGTCACTACATAAACAAACGTTAATAGTCATTTATCTGCTCCAATCATTGTCTTTACATAATGGTAAATATTCATCTAGATCATATATTCTAAAAGCTTCTGCATAATCAGTATTTGCTAATTGTCCTCTATACTGATTTAAACCTGTCATTCGTAGAGCATATTTCCCTTTTATTCTTGAAACATAAGAATTGATGCTATCTTGTTTTTTATCAATAACTTCAGAAATATCAAGATAAAAATTTGGATCCGATATGGTGGCCCATACTTCATATGATGCAATTTTTACATCTTTCTTGGGATGAGATTTTGACAGAAGTAATGGAAGAAGATATTTTGCTACATATCTATGTTCTCTGTGGTTATCTAAAATATGAGGAGCAAAAATATAGTCATAAATAGAAAAGTCAAAGAGACTTAAATATTCGTCGATATGTTTCTCAATTTTTTGAAACATTGGTGGAATACCCCAAATTCTTGGAATATAAAACTTATTTATTCCTAATTTTTTCATTATTTGTTCAAATTCAGATGCTCTTTCTTCTGCTATTTCTTCTGCATTTTTTGTATCCCAAGGGTAAGCAACACCTGAAGAACTTATGCATAACACATCTATATTGTCATGATATAAATTTAGCAAACCACCACACCCAATTACTTCGTCATCAGGGTGTGGTGCGATAATTAGAATTCGTTTGTTTGACAAATCAATGCCATTGTATACATGATTCATCATTTGATTTCTTAGTTTAACTTTTGTTGTTTCAATAAAATTCAATTCTTTTTCTGTTGGTTTGTATATGTTTTTCCAGCCTAGGTTGAAGGCATTATCATATAGCTGTTGTGCGGATCTTTTTCCTGCAATAATTAGAAGAGAATTGTCTTTATCATTATTTGAAATTTGGGCGATTTCGATAACTTGTAATCCGTTTTGTCTTGGAATTTTTGGATCTAATTTTGAGGTTACATAATATGAAACTTTTAAATTATTGTCTTCAAGAATTGAATATATTCCTTCTCCGATTCCGCCTGTTCCATAGATTACAATTTTTGAAAAATTTTTTGCAGTTTCAACTATTGATATTTCATTCATAATAAATCCATTTTTTATGCTATGAGAAATAAAATACAAGTCTATAGCAAATTACTTTAGGGGAGTTCTATAAATTAAATTTGGTAAACCCCTTTGATCTTTAAAGAAAAATTGTTGATTTTGAGAGCGAAGGATCAAAATAAAAATGGCTTTTTTGCTAATATTTAATCACGACAAAAAACATA
>Ga0256407_10012143_pt1 | contig 11766 bp, 6 predicted proteins | sample RumenRJG_04DNA_FD_193489 | JGI IMG/M metagenome (GOLD analysis project Ga0256407, IMG submission 193489) | Bovine rumen microbial communities from Lethbridge, Alberta, Canada - RJG_04 | ecosystem: Host-associated > Mammals > Digestive system > Stomach > Rumen | place: Canada: Alberta | collected... | reverse complement strand
GAACCGCTGGCCTACCGCTTAGGAGCGTCCAAAGAACAAATAAAAACATTGAAAGGACGGGGTTTCCGGGCTTCACGTTCCTTTTTTAAGCCACTCTTCAGCCACTTGATAATTACTTTCATTCATTCACCAAAACACTATGATATTACTTCATTTCAGCAAAATAGAGGATAATCAGCCAGTAAAATAGAGGCAGATTGTTGTCTACGAAGAAAACGTTAATGAATCGAGATAATAATAAACAAGGCCCCGAAGTGTGGGGACACTCCTTTCGTTGGGACCTTGCTTTCTTATGTTCGAAGGACTTATTCAATCCTTCTATAGTCGGATTCAGTCATCCGTACTATACTGCTTATGTTTCAAAACTACCCTCGTTCATCTAACACTTTCTGTATCCTGTCTTGAGCAATCTTTATAACTGCATCCAGATCTTTCTGTCCTAAGAAGTATGGTGGCATTTCTTCTATCAGGATAATTCTGATATCTGCGTCCTCAGATCTCATTCTCGAGCAATTCAGAATAAACTTCTCAACATCATAAACATTCTGCATTGTGTATTCTTTTCCGAAAACTAAATCTCCCATACCAAAAGATAAACCACCATCGCAAACACTCCCGCCATGGTTGTAATACTCTATTCCGGCAACTCCAGCATCTATGAAAGCCTTACGGTTTAATACAAAATTATCATCCATAGCTATTCTGGTTTGAACTTCATCCGATAGGAGGATCTTTATGAATTCGCCACATGCTTTAACATCCGTAGCCTGAGCAGAGACCGCAACAGAACAGGATGGGCTGTAAGTCGGACCACCTCCATCAACAGAGGGATAGCCTAGCATAGTCATATTGCTATCAGTATGCTCTACTTGATATACCCTTTGCCAAAAACCACCCATTCCATAGCAGCCCGTACTATAAGCAGGCATTCCAAACGACGAAGAACCATTAAGCGAAGATCCTTTCTCATTAACATTATCCTTGACATGCTTTGCAAGTTCAGCAAATTTGGGATTAGACAGATCTACTTTTCCGTTATTTATAAATTCTTCGCTCATGTTATTAAACAGCATCGAAAAATACATGGCCTGACCATACATAATCGGATCTTTTCCGTTTGCTACCTCATCAACAAATTGAGCATATTCTTCAAGAGTAAAGCCCTTACCGGAGCTTCCGGCATACTTTGCATTTGTCAATATTCCTTCGACACTGTAACTGACAGGTATTTGATAGATCGCTCCGTTAATTCTTGCACCTTCAATAATGTTGGTAAAATAATCATCAGAACTGAAATCCTTTACATAAGGAGAGAGATCGACTAAATACTCGGATCTGTTCAACTGACCATATGCACTGGTATTTATCAGGATATCGGGACCGTCGCCATTCATAATATCAACGGCAAGCTTATTGCTCATACTAGCCTGTGCTCTAACCTGAGCCATTTTCATTGTGTCTTCGTTATTGACATTAACATCAGAATCATCATAAAACTCATTCAAATCATAGCGGCTGGCAATCTCGATAAAGAATTTTTTGTTAGTCTGATTAAAGGATATAATTGCATCTCCTGTGTATCTGTCAATTCCATTGCCAACTCCTTGTTGAGCATACAATTCAAGAACCGTTTTTCCCGCATTCGGGTTTTTATCCGCTCTGGTAAGTTCAACGATCTCTACCTTATCGGCTGTCTCACCAGAATATACGCTTCCAGAATCATACTGTCCTAAAAGCACAAACCTGTCATTTGAACATTCAACAATCTCAAACTCATTCATGAAGCCTCCATTAAGCTCACTCCAACTGAAGTTGAATGCTTCTTCCGAAGTCTTGAGTCTGGCATTGATTCGCGAAATACCATATCCGGTCAGGAAATACATCATACCGTCAGAACCCTGTACTGCGGTACGCAGATCTTTATTCATCCATTCATAGTCATCGGCATTCAAAGGAGTTAATTCACCTGACTTAAGATCTAACTCAAACAATTCGTTCTTCCCGCCATTAACAGAAACAGGAATAAGAACTTCAGTATCACTTAAAGCAAGAAAAGCCTGAATATGAATATCTTTCCCTGGTTCTTTAAATTCAGTTGTCGTGACTTTTCCATCTGGGGCTTTGATCTGTATATCATAGGTTGTGGGAGTATTTTCCATATAGTAACCAACAGTCTCTATCTCATACTCTCCTATAAAATATCTGTCAGAAGACGTAAGAAATTCATTATTCTTACTGCTTAAAGAACGTGTTTCCAAAAGAACACCGGTAGAAGGATCGTAATCCCTTTCCTCATTATGCTCTCCAGATACTTTTACTGTAATCTTTCCGTCTGAAAAATAAACATCATCAACATGATCATAGTTGGAAAAACCAACGGTCGGATCAAATGAAGCAACCGTTTGTTTTGTAGTTTTGTCAACTACAGAAATGTACGTAAAATAATCAAGTCCTTCATTAGGCTTCATCTGATATCTTCCTATAGTATAGATAACATAATATTGTTCATTAGATCCCTTCAGGGAAAACTGTGAAAAATCGACATTTCTTCCTTCGTCGGCTCCGGTATCCACATTGATAATTTGTGTGTTGAACCATGGATCATCGGTCTTAATCTTTCTTGCATTCTTTGAAGTGTTTACCAATGAGCAGCTAGTAAACAACAATAAACTAGCCATACTCAAAGCAAGCGCTTTTCGGCTTTTTTTCGCTGGTTTCTTTATGTTGCTGATCCTATATATCATCATTTTATTTCCTCTTCATTCAGTTACAAAGTATGACTTCACCTGTAATTGCATTAACTAATATAGATCTGTGATCAGCTTCATCAGCTCCTACAGACATAAAGTTGGAGTGTGTATATATAACCCAAAACGGATACCAATATCCTTCATTTCTGCTCCTCGGGATATAATCTGCGTTGTTGTAATCTATATTGCTCACATCGGTTAATTGGACTGTGAGATAGACCAATTCGGCTGCATATATCCAAGTTTCTTTTTGTGAATCAGATAAGATACGATTGATGGACGGTGCCGCTTTTTTTAATGCTTGCTCAACAGGCAATACAGGCAGATCGCTCTGATAGACCTTTATATTTTTTTCTGTTGCCTTATCATTAGTATGAATTTCGTATAGATCCTTGCCATCATAAAGGAATTTCCATTCTTCGTTGAAAATAAGGGTCTCTTCCTTCTTCTTATCATCATATTTCTCATAAAGAGTATATATATTCGAAGGCGTGCCAACAGTAATTCCGCCTACAGACCGCCTTATGACATAATAATCTATCGGCTTTTCTTTAATAAAGTCAACTGTCACTTCCGTTTTGCGGATTAAGTCAAATGTCGTTAATTCATAAAGATCCGTATCAGTTGCAGGATATGTATATCGAATTACATAATCACTGAAAACAGCATTGGGACAAGCCGTTTTGATTTTTTCCATTCGCCCAAAATCAGGAGCACTAATTCTTGTTAGAGAATCGATAACACCTTTTCGTTCTGAACGCGATAACCTTGCATCTCCAAAAGTACCATCAAGATAATGTACCGGAAAACCATTCAATATTGTTAAAGGCTGAAATTCAACTCTTTGCCATTCTTTTATCGGGTTATAATACATTTCCGGTTCTTCATCATAAGGAACGATCTTATAAACATTTGCAGTATCGGGATGATCATATGTAAGTATCATCCCTTTCATCTCTATATTGGAATCATCTTTTTTGATTACAAAGCAATGATTCTCATTGTCTATGTCGATTTTTAACTGCTCATATTCGATTGAGGAAGGCTGTGTTTCTGAACTATTGTCAGTAATCTCACCCTTACAGCCTTGCATAAGCATGGCAGCAATTAGCGTCATAATAACGATCGCCAAAGCGGTTTTCTTTGCTTTATGACGATTGATCATTTGTAATTCTCCGCAACATAAAGATCTATTCTGGATTGCAAAGTTTCCGCTATAGCATCGATATTCTTGCCTTGCAAATAATATGAGTTAACTTCATTTGTGATAATACTATACAGACCCCAGTCATATGATATTACGGAATCAATACTGTTTACCATGGAACGGTAATCATCGATGATCCATTCCTGGACCGGCTTTTTCCCGGCAATAATGCTATTCCATATGATCTCATTATCAGGAACTGTTTCAGGTGCTGCTGCATATCTGCAATAGTCATCCAACGTCTTCTGCATTACCGGATTGTTATACCTACCCAGTTGGATTTTCTGAACCTCATCTGTGAGCATATACTTAATAAACTGCCAACAAACATCCTTATATTTTGAACTGCTAGATATTGCTACAAGACCTTCCGCATGTGCTGCATGAGCAGAACCGTATATTGAAGGGAAGCCGAGATAAACAAAGCTGTCGTTCAGGTCACTCTCGATCTCTGCCAGATCGTAAAGATTTCCTAACCAGGTTCTTCTGCATGTTAAATATGTCCCGTCTTTTACTGTGTCAAAATCAGCTATTTCATTTACAAACTGACCTTCGGGAATTCCATTTCTGACAGAAAAATCAATTATATCTTTCAAATCGCTTTTCGAAACAATATGTTCACCGGATGCTCTATCAACTAAATCTCCCAGCGAGTATCTGAGGATCTGATCCGTGAATTCCGCTGCAGGTAAATCGCCCCGTACAGAAATCCCTTTTATCTTGGCCAATGCATCTACATCTGTATATGTAATATTATCTTTATCAAAATCACTCTTAAGTCCAAAATCTCCATCAAAATAAAATCCTGCAAAGATCTGATAGCATGCACCGGTTTTTGTAATCGTGTTTTTCACCGATGGAATAAGTTCATTCAAACTGAAATCAGGATCTTTTTCGATTAGAGGCAGCATGTCGGCGACTAGGCCGGCATTATACATGTATCTGTAATCAAAATTAGTTCCATAGAACATATCCGGTGCTTTGCCGTCGTTAAAGTCCTTGATTAGCTTGGCAATCTGCTTCTGCCCGTCTTCACCGGAGTTATACGAATATTTATTCCAATACTCATCCAAATAGATTCTATATTCGTTTTGGCTTGTATTAAAACTATAAACTGCCCACTGAATAGCTGCATCGTAGGTAACCTGATATCCGCCTATCGTAATCGGGGTCCTATTTGCATATACGTCAGGTGAGATCTGATTAAAGATGATCAATTCAATTTCATAATCGTTGTATTCGTATAGTTTTCCAAATCTTCCATTACAATAAGCTACGTTAGTTTCACACAGAGTAGTTTTGTATGCAGGCTTAACATCTACATAATTCCATTCGGTTACAGGAACTAATGATTTGGATTTAACATCAAGGTAATACACACCTTCATCAGCAAAGAAAAGTCCATTACGCAATTCCAGGCTGTCTAATCTCGAAATATCACTTTCCAAAACAGTATTAATCCTGTTGTTATCGAAGAGCAATTCAAAGATTGTCATCTTTCTGTTATTCTCTCCAATCAGGTAATACTTACCGTCTTTTTGATAGAAAGACTGATAATTCTTATGCATATCTAATGCCAGACGCCCTGTCTCTACTCCGTCCTTGGAATAACGGATAATTTCGTTTTCTGTCATCTTCACAAATCCGTCATCCGTAGAGAATAACCTGAAGTACAAAGTATTTAATCGTTCTTCAGAAATAATACTTCCGGTGTTTAGATCTATTACACATTCAGTATTTGAAGCCGGTTCTAGGCAATACAATTTTTCGTTTGCTACCGCAAAGTCACATGTATTAGCACATTTTGCAGGTAGTGAAACCATTTTGATGCATTCGCCCTGTGAATTAACCTTGAAGAGCTGATAGTAAGTGTCATCGCCTTCTATCTTTTCATCGATTTTCTGACCGCTGACAGCAAGATAGTAATAACCGTCAGAATACGAGGTTACACACATCTGGCTATAACCCTTAACCGGCGGAACATTGAATGATGTGCAGCCGTACCAGAAATCATCCGTATTCCTTTCGGCAGGCTTCGGATCGATAATTGAACAGCTCGAAAAGAGTATCAGTGCTGCAGTACTCGCCGCGAGAATCTTATTTCTTTGCTTCGACGGACTCTTTATGTTCTCTATCCTTTTCTTCATCATCTTGTATCCGCCTCTCATACCAGTGGATATGGTAAAGCCATATGAAAAACCGTTATGTTTTTGCAAGAGTGAGAACAGCGACTGTGCATATTCTCTGGCAGAATCAGATCCGTATGTTTTTAGGACTTCTTCGTCGCAGGCCATTTCACAATCGTATCCTGAAAGAACGAATGCCCACCAGATCAACGGATTGTACCAGTTAAGGATCAAAACGATATATCTCAGAATTATCCATATATGGTCGCCATGCTTATAATGGCTGGCTTCATGAGAAATCACATACTTTTCGAAGTCGTTCGTATCGCTATCTATGTAAACCTTGTTGAATAACAGGAATGGTGTTCTCTTATTCATCAATTTAAAAATCTTTAATCCGCTGAAAATGTCTCTGCCCACATACTTTCTCTTCTGCTTGCAGCAAATCATGAAACCGGCATTGTAGATTGCCATCATTACAAGGAGAATCACAGAAACAGCAATAACTGTACCTTGCAAAACAGTTTTCACATTTACTGAGACTTTTTTATCGGTATCTGCAATTGATATTTCAATGCTTTTCTCGATCTTATTTGTAGGAACCATCTCATTATCGATTACCTGCAAATAATTAAGGTCTTGCGGGGCTTTTTGTTCCGTTACCTCTACAGAGCTGGATAAGCTGTTATCCACAACGACTTCATTAACAGTATTGTTTTTTGTCTGGAAAGGCGTACTTATCTTTTTTGCTAATGGAACATTAATCTTTACAAAGGGAAAGAAAAACATATAGATTGGAATAAGCAACCACATAGCATACTGATATTTCTTCAGCACTTTTCCGTTCGTCAATGCTCGAATGAGTATGATGACGACAGTAATAAACGAGATGCCTATTACATAACGAAGCATATCAAATATCCTCTATCATTTTTCTTATCTCTTCCATCTGTTCTTCGGTTAGTCTATCTGAACAGATCAAACTTGAGATAAGCAACCCCACATTACCGTTATAAACCTTATCGAGAAGTGATTCGACCTCTTCTTTCTCAGCTTCTGTTTTATCAATAGCAGGAGAAAAGATCTTTGTGCGACCTTCCTGAACAAAAGAGACTGCACCTTTCTCAAGCATACGCTTAAGCAAAGTAATAACTGTGAATCTGGTCCAGCCGGTGCTCTCACTCAGTTCATCCGTGATCTCTGCTATAGTCATGGATTTCTTTTCCCATAAACAATTGGCTATTTTCCATTCTGAATCTGTTAAGCGCATAAAAACATCTCCTGTGGCTTTGTGGACATCCGTCCACTTGAAATATAACGCCTTTGTGGACAAGTGTCAACATGCAATGAAATAACATAAAAAGATGTGATGATATTCTATTAAAATCTTTGCCTTTCCTGAATGGCAACGAATCCGATACTTCTGTGTTTTTTGTTTTTTCGTTTTAATTCCCTAAATACCACCCACAAACAGGCTACACAAACACAGAAAAAACTTGTCTGGTGAGCCCTGAGACCGAAGTAAAAGCCCGAGATTGCTCCCAGTATTGGATCAGATAATTTTTGAATTAACAGGTTTAACCCAGTGATTTCTCGTGGACTTAAGCAAATTGAATTCAAGATATATCAGACCTCTGATTAATTGACTCTTAGAATTAAGAAGATAGAATTAAATATAAGTGATAATGGAGATGAACTTTGAACGAAAGAGATAATTGGGAATTTAGGCGGTACAACTTAATGTTAATCAAGACTTTAAAGAGATTTGTATCTTCAATTTTAATTATTGCTGTGGTTATTCCATGTTTAGCAGGATGCTTACAAAAGAAATCTGATGGCGATTTGCCACGATACGTCGATAAAAATACTCCCTGGTATAAGTGCGAAAAGAAGGTCTTTACTGATAGCAAAGCAGGAAATATGGAGAATTCTTTTCCTGTATTTGCTGACAGTAGTTGCAAAGTCTTTTATAAGTATATTGGAGGAACATCGGAAGAACCTTCAAATCAGCTTATCTATATCAATGACCAAGACATTGTGACCAATATAGATATTTCAGCAAGTTTTAAAGATAATGAGATATTTAATCTAAAAACATGCTTCCGAAAAGACAACGATTTGTTTGCTGTCATCAATGTCAGGAAGAAAAATGTTAACTATAACCAGGTATATCGTATTAATCTCGCTGAATCCTGTTTGGAATATATTAATGGTTTTAATCAAGCGATCGAGACTGAATATTACGTTGATAAAGTAATTTGTAAAGCTAATACGTATTTTGTTCATTTCAATTATTTGGACGGAATAAACAATAAAGATGCATTCTGTACATTTGATATGAATTTCAATCTGCTTAATGTATTGAAGACAGATGATCGTGTTATTACCTGGTCTGTGAATAATGATTCGAAAATAATAGCAGTCGAGCAGGATAAGACTAACATTGCCGACACTACTGTATATTCAGCCGTTTTAGATCTTGATAAATGTACGGCTATAAAAACAAATGTCGAACCGGAAAAATATGATGAGATTGGAATAGGTTACATAACTGATGATGGTTATTGCTACAAAATTAATAAAGAGCTGACATTAACTAAACTGAACCTTGAGACAGGCGAAGAAAAACTTGTTATGGACTTTAATTATTCATCTGTTAATATGTTTGATCTGCAATGCAGCTGGCTGTTATATAGTGATGATGAAACATGTGTTTTAAGGAAAAATACAGTATATCCGAGTGAATCATTTAATTGGTGTATTAACACATTGAAAAAAGAGTCAGCTAATCCGAATGCCGGTAAGCAAATCCTGTATGTTGCTCCTTATTTCAAGATTGGTTCTATGGCAGCAAGTGCAATAAAGCAAATGAACGAGAGCAGCAAGGACACATTTATATATGTAACTATGGATTACAGTTCATTGACTTTTACTGATTACGAGACCTCAGATAATTCCACGATAAGTCAGTACAATAAGAATACAGCCCTGGTTAATAAACTGAAAGAAGATATCCGCAATGGGAACGGTCCTGACATTGTTCTGGATTTTGCGCGGTTTTCCGGTTTGAATGATGATGCATATCTGAAAGATCTTCTTGGGACGATAAACGATAAGAGCAAGTTTAATAGAGAAGAATATTTTGATAATGTTTTCGACGCTTATGTAAAGGATGATAAACTGTATCAGCTGCCGGTGAGTGCTTGTATAGGTGGTCTCTATGCGTATGATACAGCTGTGCCTGATTCAAAACTCGGATTTACTTATTCTGAATATAGTGATTATGTAAAAGCTCAGTGTGACGGGATAGATCCTTTCGAACATGATTACGGACGCGACGATTGTTTTTCAATACTTATTAAAAGTAGTTATGATGAATTATATGATGAAAAACAGCATATAAACCTTAACAATGACGTATTCCGCAATATTTGTAATTATGTTCGTGATATGAATGAGACTGCACATGACGAATCGGTCAAAGTTCCCTTGCAGTTTGTCGAGTTTAACCGTATTCATTTTGATCTGTCAACAATGCTGATAGAAAAGGATAAACGGGTATATGGTATGCCTTCGCTTGACGGTTCAAATGGTCCGTTAGTCTTTGCATATGAAAGTGTAGGAGTATGCAGCAATACTCGCAGTTTTGATGAAGCCTTTGGCTTTATTGAGTGTTTACTGAGTTATGATGCGCAGATTCAAAATGTAGTCTACAACCCGGTCAATAAAGCAGCATTCTCTGAATATGCGAATGCAGCATTAAAGTATAGTAATTCTCAGATTAAAGAAATGTACAGAATAGCTGATTATAACGATCCATCGATTATCGATGAATATATCAGTTACATCAGTTCGGCCAATACTTGCTATATGAGTGACGATTACTCTCTTCTTATAATGAACGAAGAGATTCAGGCATACTTCAATCATCAGAAGGAAATAGATAAGGTCATTCCGATTATTGAGAACCGAGTGAATAATATGGCCGAAGAACAAAAATAAAAGGAATCTCCATTAAGTAATAATGGTTTTATTAGGGCTTCTGTTTCAAAACGGAGCCCTTTTTATGTGCTCATAGAAAAATGTAATATTACATTTTCAAAATTATCGCCAAAATCGGGGGGCCAAAACGGGGGCAATGTCCAGTAATAGTGAAGGGAGATTTATTTCGACCTTCTTCGGACACCCAGCTTAATACTGGACCGAAGGGTACGTTCCTTGTATCGGCGTTAAAATACCGAGCCAAGTTGACTTCGACCTCGCCATGACCTTCCATCCAGGAAGAGAGCGATAAAGGGGATAAGTCAGAATCAGAATTGCAACCTGAGGGAGGCGATGACAGATACAAAGGGATAATGATACTTCTGCGTAGTCACAGGCCGAGCGTTGAATCGGGATCAAAGTCCGCCCGAGAGCCGTCACACCCAATGAGCGCAGCGGGGAGCAATTCCACCGGGGTGAAAGTCCCATGATCTCGTAACAGCAATGCGAGAGCCCTAAGGTCGACTACTTTACTACTGCAAAAACGGATTTGGAAAAACCATTTCTATATGGTTACTCTGCTAAGCCTGATATTACCAAATTAACAGTTAGCATACCAAAGTTCTTGTCAAACAGAGCTTGGGCAATTACTTGGTCTCGATTTGTAACCGTTTTGGGACAGATCGGGCCTTTTTATATTACATTTTCAGTTTTCCCCCAAAAACACCCCTGACAAAACGGCTTCTCAGTTCAGTAAAGGTGAAGAGAGAGTTTTTCACTCTTCACCGGACCTTGACAACTGAATATTACCAAGCCGTAAGGAACGTTACTTGTACTGGAGTTAAAATTCCAAGCCAAGTTGACTTCGACCGCGCGAAGACCTTCCGAAAGGGGGAGAGCGATAACGGGGATGAGTCAGAATCAGGATTGCAACCTGAGGGAGGCGATGACAGGTACAAAGTGATAATGATACTTCTGTGTAGTCACAGGCTGAGCGTTGAAGCGGGATGTGTTCTCCCGCGAGCCGTCGCACCCAATGAGCGCAGCGGGGCAAAAAAGCCACCGGGGTGAGAGTCCCATGATCTCGTAGTCAGCAATGCGAGAGCCTTATGGTCTATTGTTTTACTACTGTTAAAAACGGATTTTTGCAGCATAAAATACCTGCTAGCCAAAAACACCGTTTTTGACAAATGTCGGATTAAAATGGTCAATTTATGTCAGATTTAAGACTTCTTGTATCAGATTTCAGGTTTCTTGCGTTTTTTATGTCCAATTTGCCCTTCTCCCACTGCTTATAAGTAGAGGGACATATATTTTGGTCTCCAAATACACATGGCTTTCAAAACAATAATACCCTCTTTACATAGCGGTTGTTCGAATCAGAACAGCCGCTTTTTTATTCCAAATCTATGAAAGGAGTTATGCCTATGGCAAAACAAGAACCGGCGCTGGAATTAATCAGCGCCAAAGATGTAAAGGTCAGACCAGTAAAATGGCTCTGGCCTTTTTTTATTCCCAAAGGGAAGATCACACTTCTTCAGGGAGATCCGGGAGACGGCAAGAGTACCTTTATGCTCACACTTGCTGCCTATATGACAAGAGGTGAACCGCTGCCCTTCACGGAATACCAAGAACCGCCCGAGCCGATTAAGGTAATCTACCAAAGCACAGAGGACGATTATGATGACACTATTGTTCCGCG
>Ga0256407_10012142_pt1 | contig 11767 bp, 10 predicted proteins | sample RumenRJG_04DNA_FD_193489 | JGI IMG/M metagenome (GOLD analysis project Ga0256407, IMG submission 193489) | Bovine rumen microbial communities from Lethbridge, Alberta, Canada - RJG_04 | ecosystem: Host-associated > Mammals > Digestive system > Stomach > Rumen | place: Canada: Alberta... | reverse complement strand
ACGCAAAAGCGTAAATCCCCCTTTTGATAATATATTCAAAAACTCCTCATCTTCGCACATAAAAGGGTAACAGTAAGGAGCAAAATTAGATTCGAAATCGAGTCGTAATAAATTATGTTTGCCCAAAACTTTTGAATATTTTTTATACAAAATTCTGCGGATATTTTTATCCCCTGCAAAATCAATATTTTTCATTTGACTTGCAACCAGTGGAGATATTGTTTTTATTTGAGTTTCCTTATTTAACCTAAGTTCATTTTTAACAAATAAATCATAATCTTCATTCATATACACCGAAGGCAAACTCAAATCATCTTCTTCAAAAGCTTCATCTAAAACCTTTAAGCAATACAAATATGCTCCATTTTGAACTTTAAAAAACTTCCTCAAAGAATTAAAACTCGCAAGCCCGATAGGCTCGCAGTAAAAGTCTTGAGTGTTATCGACAATTAAATTAGGATATTTCGCTGCTAAATTTATACAATTTTTCCTGCATAATCCAAAATAATTTATATATAAAATATAAGAATTAGCTGGGAATTCACACACAGGAAGCATATTTTTATCAATATGATAAAAATGAATTTTACAATTTTCCTGTCTTATAGCTTGCCATATTGTTTCACAAGAGTAATACGGAATAAAAATTTCTTTTATTCCGTATGCTCTTATAATATATTTCAAACAATTACGCGCAAGATTTAGTTTTAACACTCTCTGTTATATGCCTCAAAAAATTCTCTTAACAATTCCTGCCCCTTAATCATTGTTTTGTAATCTACATATTCGCGAGCAGAATGCATATTACATACCGTTGCCAAACCAATCAAATACGGTGAGAATTTTTCACCTTTAGCATTTGTTTTATTAGCATAAATATGAGTTTCAGCCCCTGCGTGGAAGGATGAAATTTCAGGAGTTACCCCTATTTTCTTTGCAACCGTCTCAAATAATATCGGCAAATACTCATCCTCATTTTTTTCAAACATTGGCATTTTAACAGTAAAAGTAATCTGCGCTTTTGCAATACCTTCATATTTTTTGTTAAAGACATCAACAGTATACCGCATACCGTTAATAAGTTCGTCTTCTTTTGCTTTATTAGAGCTTCTGATTGAATATGTTGCATGGGCATTTGTATTTATTACATTTGTAACTTTCAAATCTCCGGCAACTAAACCACCAATATTACATGAAGTAACAACTTTGCCGTCTTCAGAATAGTAGACCCCTTGAGGAAGCTCTGAAACCAAATCTGCAATCAATTTTGCGGCATTCTCTCTGGTATTATCTCCGATATCATTGCCGGAATGGCCGCCCTTAGGAGCTTCAAGCGTTAAATCTACCATTACATAACTTGCGCCGGCTATCAAGCATTGTCCCAGCGCATCACTATCCAATACTAGAACATACTTTGAGTTTATTTTATTGAAATCGGTATTCTTAATTCCGGTCATACCGTCTTCTTCATCACGAGTAAAATGGATTTCCAAACCTCCGTGCTTTAAATCTTTTCTTTTTACGAGTTCTTTTGCAAAAAACAGCGCATTGGCAACTCCTGCCTTATCATCAGCACCAAGAGTCCGACCTTTAGCCTTAATCAAATCGCCATCCAAAAACACGTCAACAGGAGAATCATCCCCAATAACATCCACGTGAGAAGACAATAATATAGGTTCCTTTGCAGGGTCAGTCGCCGGAACATTTATATATATATTTTTATAATCATCCTGTTCGCAATTTAAATTATTATTTTTACAGTAATTACAAATCCAATCTAAAACCTTTTCTTCCTGTCTTGAAGGTGAAGGTATTTGAGCCAGTGTACAAAACAAATCAACAAGTTCATTCTCTTTTCTTAATTCCGTAATATTCATGTTTGCTCTCCGATTATTAACACAATGATATGATAACATATTATTTGATAATAGTTAAATAAAACTTGCAAAAATTTTTTTTTCGGGGTTTAATAATTGTACTCACATCCTCAAAGTGATACGTGCAAAGTCATTAATTGCACAAAATTCAAAGGAAAGGTAAAGTAAAATTATGGCAAATATTAAATCTGCTAAAAAAAGAGTGTTAATAGCTGAAGCAAACAGACAAAGAAATGTAGCTTTCAAATCTTCTATCAAAACAGCAATCAAGAAAACATTAGAACTAGCTGGCGGTAAAGATAAAGAAGCATTAAATACATCTCTTTCTAAAGTATATCAACTATGCGATAAGGCTGTTGTAAAAGGTATTTTGCACAAAAATACCGCTGCAAGAAAAAAATCAAGATTAGCACTTGCAATAAAAAAATTAACAGAAAAGTAATTTGAATTTTACTAATCAAGAGTAGGAAAGAAGCCTCAACAGGCTTCTTTCTTTTTTAATATTTTATAATATATGCCCGGGGGGAATCAAACCCCCGACCTTGAGCTTCGGAAACTCACGCTCTATTCTACTGAGCTACGGGCACATAACAGATATATAAAAGGCGGTTTATCACTAAACCGCCTTAATTATAATATAACAATAAACTATTTTCTATATAACATATCTTCCGCATTAATCGGTTGTCTTGATTGCTCATCAGCCTCAAAGAACGGATATGGACGAATACCTATCATTACAGCAACAACAGAACTCGGGAAAATTTCGGCAGCATTGTTCAATTCTTTTACTGCACTGTTATAAAATCTTCTTGAAGCAGCAATATGTTCCTCAACTTCAGAATATGTTTGCATTGCTTGCATCATCATATTATCAGCCTTTAATTGAGGATAATTTTCCACATTAACAAGTAACTGACCCATTTTTGAAGCAATAGCATTATCAAGTTGTATTTTTTCAGAAATTGTATTTGCATCAGCACGCAATTCTGACGCACGCGATCTTAAAGCAGTAATTTCTTCAAAAAGTCCTTTTTCATGTTCCATATATCTGTTTGCAATAGTTAATATATTAGGAATTAAATCATAACGCTTTCTTAATTGAACATCTATACTGCTCATAGCTTCTTTTACATTGTTTTTCTTTTGAATAACCTGTACATAAATTGAATAAAGGAAAACTAATGCAACAACTACAACAACTCCTAAAATAATTAATTTCATTTTTTCATCATCCTTTCAATAAATAACCAAATCATATTATAACATATTTTTTAAACGTTTACAATCCTAATTTTCACCGCCAAGAACTATTGTAAAATCTGACTCTGCACACATATAATTGGCAGGTTCGTAAACAAATTGCTTTGATTTAACAGACGGGACTTCTTTTTTCAATGCCGCATAATAATCAATAGTCGCATAATCAGAATGTGCTATAAACTGAGAATGAACGGAGCTGGAGGTTCCGGAGCACACAACTTTTATACCATTATTTGTTAAATCAAGTTTTAATTCCTCTGCTTCAGCACTTTTATCAGGAGTACTCATAATACTTGCTGTATAATATTCTTTTTCAACTTTCGGTCTTGAACGATATATCAATCTGTCAACAACTTTTTGAGTTTGCTCGGGATCTAAAATCCAATAACTTATATACCCGTGTTGATTAGGCCCTCCTGGAAGCATTGCGACTTCAATATTATCCATATCGAAATGAGTGGCAAGCGTTGCATACTGAGTCATTTCATATGGAGTCATATCAGTTTTCACATATTTATTAACAACAGAAACAATTTTAGGTATCTTTACGATAGTTTCAGGCTTTTTTAAATCAGCAAGCAAACCGCGTAAAAACCACTGTTGTCTTTTCGTACGGCCTATATCACCCATCGCATCATGACGAAATCTTAAATATTCAACAACATCATTTTCTGACAGATGATGATGCCCTTTTGTAAAGTTTATATGTAGATTACCTGCATAATCATCATAGTGCATATTTTTTTCTACATAAATATCAACACCGCCTAATGCCTTGACGACCTCTCGAACACCTGCATCGTGGAACATTATATATCTGTCAACTTTTACCCCTAAAGAGTCTTCCACTGTTTTGATAGTCATCTTAATGCCGCCAATAGCGTGTGCTGCATTTATTTTTTCAGTCCCTTTGCCATTAGGTAAAAAAACTTTACTGTCTCTTGGTATGGAAATCGCGTTAATTGTTTTCGTCCTAGGATCTATGTTCATTAAAATCATAGTATCCGTCCTTGTACCATTCCACAAATCAGAATCCGGTCCGTTTGAATCCACACCGAGTAAAAGAATATTCTCTCTGCGCGGTCCGAAAGGAAAAACAAATTCCGGCGAATTTTTGGAACTGTTACCCCTTGATAATTTAGAAAATACCTTTGAGATAAAAGATTTTTCACCAAAAAGCTTATTTAAAGAATCTTGAGTACCTGCAAACATGAAAATTGATGATAAAGCAAGAACAAAAATCAAAAACATCAGAGATAATATTTTTCGAAAAGACGATGCACCGGATTTAACACGTCTGCGTGCATAGTTTTCATAAGGGCTTCTAGCTTTATATATTCCTTGGGGGCGTCTTACACTGCGGTAATGCCTGTTATTATCTCTTATCATAAATTATTCTCTGTGAATTACTTATCATAATTATTTTACAATAAATTATTAAAAATAAATACCTTAAAAAAAGTATATTTTTAATAATTTAATAAAAAAATTAAGTATTTTTAAATTAATTTACAAAATTTTACAAAAAAAATCTGCTATAAAAATAGTAAAATTTATACAAAATTAATACATTTAAAACAAAAAAATATGATTAAATTCCTCGTTACATTTAAATAATCGTATTATTAGAAAAATATTCAAAAACTAATCTTTACAAAAACTTTACATGAGGCAAAAAAAAGGCAATTTTTAATTTTCACCGCTTTTAAATGACATGTACTTTGGTTATAATAAAAAAGCTCAGTAGTAGAAACAAAACAAAATATGATTACAAAAGTAGAATTAGGAAGTGTATCAAAGAATAATCCCCAAATAAAAGGCTCAACAAAGGGTCAAAATTTGGGAGCACCAAATTTTACAGGACTTGGAGAACTTGCACTAAAAGGTATCCAGTACTGTGAACAATATCCTATGGTTAACGTTTCTGTTTTGGATTTGTCTACTGCTATTCTTCCAAGAACATTCTTTGAGACATTCATTGGTTCAAAACAAAAAGATGAAAACGGAAAAGAAAAAAGAAAATTAAATATATTTGGCGGCTTTGAAGCATTTAGAAGAGAATTCTCCGGATTATTTATCAACTGTCTTATCCCTAGTTTTGTTGTTATAGGAGTTGCGAAGCTGTTAAATAAGCCTATTATGGGTGATTTTAATAAGTCTAATTTGACACGCTCCTGGGCAAACAGCGAAGTGTTGAATAAGGTTCAAAAATACTTCTTATCCGCAAAAGGTGACAATAAAGAAGAAAAAATCTTAAATACTGTTAAAGATTTGTTTGCAGATATTGAAGGCGTTGACGGAGATATTTCTAAAGGCGGACTTAAAAAATTCAAAGACATTTTCGCTGGCAAAAATGAAAAAGAATATAATGAAGCTCTTGAGAATTTTGCAAAAGATATTCTTCAAGATAAGCCATCTAAAAAATACACTAAAGATTTATATAAGTTTTTAGTTGGACAAACCGGTATCGCAGAAAATATAAGATTTGCCGGAGACGAAAAATTCTCAACAAGCAGCTTATCTCACATTTGTGACAGCTTAGGTGACGTTCTTCACGGAATTGCAAAAGAAGGAATTACTAACGACGCTGATAAAGTCGGTGCATACTTTAAAAAAGCAACAAAACTTGTAAATGCTAAAAGTGCAATTGGACTTCTTGGTGTAATTATCCCTCTTGCAATTTCAGCCCAGCCTATTAACAGATGGATTACACATAAGTTATCAGGCAAAAAAGGTGCACCAATATATAATGATGACCAAGAAAATCACTTAACAAAAAAAGAAAAATCTAAATTAAATAAAGAAAAATTATTTGCGGTTCCTTTAATGTGGGCAGTTGCAGGTTTGTCAATGCTTATGGACAGACCATCTCTGGGAATGTTCCAATTTAAAGGATTGTTCCCTACAATGGATCAGGCAAGACTTATTTCTGCAGCGACATTCTCAAGCAGAATTGCAGCTTCAGAAGACTCAAATGAACTTAAGGAAAGCACCATAAGAGATATTGCGACATTTTCAAGTTTCTATTTCTTAGGTGACTATGCTGCGAAAGCAATTGCAACAGTACTTGAGAAATACACCGGAATAAAACTTATTAACAGATTAAAAGAGAAAAATCCTAACGCAAGTATTGCACAAAAATTCTGGGATTGGGCTAAACACACAACAATGAAATCTACAGATGAATTAAAAGCAATAACAGATACTTCAAAGAGATTAAAAGCTAAAAATTTACGTGCAACATGCCAGCTTGGCAACTTGGCATTCTCATTGCTATCATTAGGGATATTTATTCCATTATATACACGAACCCAAACTAACAAAAAAAGACAACAACAAATGGAACGTGAAGCACAAGCACGAACATCCTCAGCCTCATTCACGAGCCTAGCGCCGATATCACCGGCATTCAGATCTTTTTCGTTAGTACAAAATAAAAATAAGGAAGTAAAATAAATGAGAATACAAAATAATATAAATATACAACAACCAATACAAATAAATAATAACAACCGATTTAAACAACACGCAGCAAATAAACAGAACCCTAATTTTACCGGTATAGCTGATGTTGCTCTCAATTATTTGGATACAAGCCCTGCGTGGGGTGCAGTTGCAGTAGATTTACTATGTATGGTACTACCTAGAACATTAACAGACTGGATTAAACGAGGTACTGAAGCCGGCGTTGAAACAGGCAGACGTGAAGGTATGGGTACGTTCAACCACTCAATGATTGGTGTTTATGCTGTTGGAGCAGGATTAGCACTTGCTGCCGGAATAAATAAAGCTTTCGGTTTGAATAAAAAAGAAATCGCAAATATGTTTATTGATTCAGAAACAATGGATCTTCACGGACAAATTTGGGACGAAAAACTAAAAGCAGCAAAAACAAATCCTGAAGTAAATCCTCTGAAAGGATATTTAACAGATGTATTTAAAAATTATGAAGCTCTGAGTCCTAAAGAAGACGGCAAATGGGTAAGATTTAAACCTGAACAAATTGATGACGTAGTCAAATTACTTGAAAACGAAATTAATACCAAAGGTAAAGCAATTACAAAAGAAAATAAATCTATTATCAGAAATAAACTGGTTTCAGCACTTGGAGTAGAAAATAACTTTAGAATTATCGCTCCTGAAGGTGAAAAAGCTCACACTTCTCGCTATACAATTGATTCTATCGTAGATAACGCTTACAAATTAGGAAAGGCATTTAATGAAGATAAAGTTAAAAATGCTTTCTTTGATGCTGTAAGTACCGCTGATAACAAATTCTTAAAAGCAATGAAGAATTTAAACCTAAGACGTTCTGTTATAGGTTTAGCTATGGCAACAGCCGTTGGTTTATCCGCACAGCCATTAAACATGTACTTAACTAAGAAAAAGACAGGTACAACAGGATTTGTTGGAGGCGGAGAAGAAGACAAATCTGCGGCATTTAAAGCTAAAAAATCATTAGCTTCACTTCTTTTCGGAGCTTTTGCATTATCAACTATCGGCAATCCGGTTAAACTTGTATCAAATCCGAAAGAATTATTGAAACAACTTCAATTTAAAGGATACACACCAACCATAAAACAATTTAAATTTGTATATGGTTTAACAATCATGTCAAGATTACTATCTTCCCGAAATGATAATGAATTGAAAGAATCAACAATTAAAGACTTCTTGGGATTTGCAAGCTGGTTAATTTTGGGTAATTTTGTTCAAAAATTAGTTGCTCAAAACCTTGACCCAACATTACTAAAACGTGACGGCAAAGGTATTGTAAATTGGATTAGAAATTCTGTACTAAAAACAAGAGAAGAAGTCCTTCATGAAGGCTTAGGAAAAGACGTATTCAAAGACGGCAAAGCATTAAATCTTAACGAAATGATTAAAGCCGCATCTAATAATAAAACCGTTAAAAAGCAATTAAGAATTTTAACGGGTGCACAATTTGCCGGATATTTGTATTCAGCATTGGCACTGGGAATTGGGATTCCAAGATTAAATATATATCTAACGAAACGCAGAATGGCAAAAGAAGCTGTTCAACAACCAAAACAAGAACAAACATTTACAAGCAGTAATAACAATGAGAATACTAATTACATGTTAAAACCTGAAAACATCAAATTCTTAAGCCAATTTGGTGGCAAGAGTCTAATTGCGGAATGATATTAAGAATTTATAAAAACATGTTATATTAATATATTAATAGTATAATCTTTTAGAGGGATTAATATATGCAAAATACTATTGAAAGAAAAACTATTAAAAATATTGATTTTAACTGTGATTTAGCACAAAGTTTCGGAATATATAAAAACAGTTCGGAATATGATCTATTGGATTATGTTAGTTCTGTAAATATATCATGCGGGTTTCACGCAGGAGATCCAATGTCTATAAAAGAAGCCCTGCTCAGGGCAAAAGAAAAAAATGTTGTAGTAGGGGCGCACATTGGTTATGACGACATTCAGGGGTTTGGATACAGACAAATGGATATGGATTCTGATGAATTAGAAGCGCTTGTTATGTACCAAGTCGGTGCTTTGATGACTTTTGCGAAAGCATATAATATGGAAATTGAGCACGTAAGACCGCATGGCGCTATGTATCGCAAAGCAATGGAAGACTTTGAGACCTCAAGAACAATTGCTCGTGCGATTAAAAAATGCTCAAAGTGGCTTGTATATTACGGAGCAACAGGCGAAAATCTTGCAAAGGTAGCGGAAGAAGAAAATATACAAGTTGCCCATGAAGTTCACCTTGAAAAAATGTATGATGAATTTGGGAATATTGTATTTAACGCAAAAGATTTAGAAAATACAGATTTATCTATTCAGAGATTAAAAGATTTATTACATAATTCAAGAGTTTCAAACAATCTTGGAGAAAAGACGATTGTAGAAGCAGATTCAATCCATTTTTCTAACAAAATTTCAAATGCCAAAGAACTAATAATTCAAGCAAATGAAATCACTACACCACTGCCTTACAATTATAAAAACGCAGCAAAATCAGGTTGGGTTGAATAGTTTATGGCATTTACTTATTTTGTAAAGGGATATGTATGAAAAAAATAAAAATTCCAAAACAAGTTGGCTGGCTAATACCGGGATTACAAGTAAAAAGATGGTTTGCAATGATTTTTGCAGGCGCTGCGTTGATGACAATTGGGATATTAATTTTAATTGATATAAAACCAATTTTTTACACAATGCAATTTATCAGTAAAATAGCCACAAAAATTTCGACAGAATGGCTGGCATTTGGTATAGTAATGTTTGGTGCAGCAATATTTTTCAAAGGCTGGAGAAAAACAAATCTCTCAATACTTGATATTGAAGATGACAGAGAAAAAGATATTCTTTTAGAAAATTTATACAGAAGAAGAAAATTAAACAGGGGGCCAAGAATTGTAGCAGTAGGAGGCGGAACTGGTCTTTCAATGCTTCTGAGCGGCATCAAAAACATAACAAACAATATTACAGCAGTTGTTAGCGTTGGAGATGACGGAGGTAGCTCCGGCAGATTGAGAGAGTCCTTAGATATTTTACCTCCGGGAGATATCAGGCACTGTATGACGGCTTTAGCTGATGACGAAGATTTAGTTACTAAACTTTTTAAATACCGTTTTAAAAACGGAGAAGGCTTAGAAGGTCATAGTTTTGGAAATTTATTTTTAACTGCAATGTGTGCAATTACAGGTGATATGGCTTCAGCAGTGAAAGCCAGTGCAAACGTAATATCCATAAGAGGAAGAGTACTGCCTTCAACTCTTGATGATATGAAACTTGTCGCAGAAATGGAAGATGGGAGAATAGTCCACGGAGAATCCAACATTCCTGAAGCAGGAGGAAAAATAAAAAGGCTTTTCTCAGAACCATCTGATTGCAAAGCATTACCTGAAGTTATCGACGCAATAAGAAATGCCGAGCTGATAATACTTGGGCCTGGAAGTCTTTATACAAGTGTCATTCCAAACCTTTTAATAAAAGAGATTTCAGAAGAAATTGCGAACTCTAAAGCTAAAAAAATCTATGTCTGCAATATAATGTCGCAACCGGGAGAAACTGACGGATATACAGTTTCTGACCACTTAAAAGCATTAATTAATCATTCAGGTTATAAAAAAATTGTTGATACTGTGTTAGTAAATAATTATATTCCGGAAAATCTTGCTGACAAATATCAAAAATCCGGTTCATACCCGATTACAGTTGATTTACCTGAAATCAAAAAACTCGGAATAAAAGTATATGCAAAAAATTTAGTAGAACCGGATAAAAACGGACTTGTAAGACACAGTTCAAGCAAAGTAGCAAGAAATATTTATTATTGGTTCAGAAAATCTCAGAGGTAAATTAGGAGTATACCGGATGGGCAAAATTACAGTAAGAACAATAAAAAAATTAAAAGAAAATAACGAAAAGTTCTCAATGTTGACAGCTTATGACTATTCAACCGCAAAATATATAGATCAAGCAGGCATTGATATTATATTAATAGGCGATAGCCTTGCAATGGTTGCCTTAGGGTATGAGAACACAAATAGCGTTGGCACTGAAGAGATGGCAATATTCACAAAAGCAGTCGCAAGAGGGGCAAAATCAGCAATGATAGTAACGGATATGCCATTTATGAGTTATACGATTGATATTCCTGAAGCCTTGCATAACATTGGTAATATGATAAAATGCGGTGCCAATGCAGTAAAACTGGAAGGCTGCAATGATTATATTCTTGAACTTGTAAAAAGATGCACTCAAATGGGAGTTCCCGTTATGGGGCATATCGGTTTTACGCCTCAATCCTTAAATGTTATTGGCGGTCACATTATTCAAGGCAAAAATGTTGATGCAACAATGCAATTACTTGAACAAGCAAAAAAATTAGAACAAGCGGGAGCATTTTCTGTTGTATTAGAAATGGTTCCGGAAGAAAGCGCCGAATACATTTCTAAGAATTTGGATATCTCGACAATTTCATGCGGCGCGGGAAGATATTGCGATGGCTTTGTAATGGTTTGTGATGATTTATTCGGCAAATATTCAGAATTTACGCCAAAATTTGCAAGAAAATACGCAAACATGCAAGAATTAATCACAACTTCCACACAAAAATATATAGAAGATATTAAAAATAATAATTATCCAAATGAAAACGAAGTGTACAAATTAGCCCCGCAAGATGCCGCTGAACTTGATAAATATACAAATAAATGTTTATGCTAAAATAGAAGCACAAGGGAATTTAGTATTATGGATTTTGATAAAGAAAAATTAGTTTCATATATTAATAAATTAAATACAAAAAAGATTTTGGTTATAGGTGATTTAGCATTAGATGAAATGATATACGGTGATGCGGAAAGAATTTCAAGGGAAGCACCTGTATTAATTTTACAACACACTAAAACAAAGCACATATTGGGCGGGGCATCTAACGCTGCTCACAATGCGGCAACATTAAACGATTCTAATGTTGGTGTTATTGGTGTTATGGGCGATGATTATCATTCAAAATTCTTAGTTGATACTTTTAAACAAGCCGGAGTAGATTGTAGCGGAATAGTAACAGATAAAGAGCGCAAAACCATTGTAAAAACAAGGATTTCCGGTTCATAACAACAT
>Ga0256407_10012139_pt1 | contig 11771 bp, 13 predicted proteins | sample RumenRJG_04DNA_FD_193489 | JGI IMG/M metagenome (GOLD analysis project Ga0256407, IMG submission 193489) | Bovine rumen microbial communities from Lethbridge, Alberta, Canada - RJG_04 | ecosystem: Host-associated > Mammals > Digestive system > Stomach > Rumen | place: Canada: Alberta... | reverse complement strand
TCGTCATGCGTAGCCCAAGGAGCTGTAATGGTGATATTATGAAACAAGTCACCTGTAAAAAGGCTTCCGCTCTGGAGGCAGCAGCCTATCTTACGTCTTAGCGAGGTCTTGTCAACCTTTGCCAGGTCGTAGTTATCGTAGTAGATACCTCCTGTAAGAGGTTTCTCGAATCCAAGCATCAAACGCATAAGCGTTGATTTTCCGCAGCCCGACTTTCCTACGATGCCGACATACTCTCCCGGATCTATATGAAGTGTCAGGTCATCAAGAATCAGCGGTCCGTCCTCGCTATATCTGAATGAAACACCCGAGACGTCAATACCGCCGAACAGTTCATCCACTTGCGGAGCCTTGGCTTCCATTTCGGGTACAGCCTCCAAAATAGGCTTCACGCTCTCCAACAACGGTTTAATTTGTGCCAAATACGGTAGTACCAGGTTAAGCTGTGTCAAAGAGGTAGTAATCATGCCGAAGGCCGAGCTGAAGGCAATATAATCTGAGGTAGAAACATTGTTTGATAAGGTACTCCAAAAGATAAGCATTGTGCCACCGAGACCTAAGAAAGCAGTCAAGGCAGGATAGAGGCGCCCCTTAAATGCAGGGTTATAGATGATTTTTGACGCATCGCTGTATTTGTCGAGCCAACGGGCGAAGGCCCGGTTCTCAGAACCTGTCAGTTTCAGTTTCTGGATACCCGCAAAAAGATTGTACTCCAGACCTGTGAGTTTAGCTGCACGCTGGGTGTATTTCTGCCGTACGTCAACGGTACGGTAATAGTCAAGCACAAGTACCAAAACCTGTGCGGCGATGATGAATAGTGCTGGCAAAAGCAACTTACCGCCGTAGATATAAACCTGTATCAGGAGGATGATGCTCAATACCATAGAAAGCAGTGCTCCGACAACTGTCTCGTTCACCATAGAACAGAGGGTTGCTACATTCTGTAGTTTGGCCGTCAGTTCACCACTGGAGTTCTTTGAAAAGAAGGTGGGACTCAACAGGAACGTACGTGCCATTACTGCGTTCTGCACATGCAACTCAACAGTGTTCTTTATTCTTAATATATATAGGTTACGCGTTAGGGTCAACAGCAAAGTGCCGATGGTAGCACCGAAGAGCAAGCCGGTAATTGGCAATAGGTCATTGGTATCGCCCGTAGGAATCACAGTATCGAAAATGAGTTTGTTTGCCATAGGTGTAAACATACCAAGCAGCACAACCATTAGAGCGCACAACACCAAGAGCAAAACATTCGGCCCCGAAACCACACCCCAAGTGAAAATGATGAGGTCCTTCAGTTTCAATGGTTTCAGGGGCAGCGCCTTGGTGAAGGTCACAGCCTGAGGCCTCAGTTCTGTCTCCATATTGCGACGCGACACCTTTTGGATTGAACCGTCCTTCTCCCTATACTGGTAACCAAGACCCGTTTTTGTGGGCGTAAGAGCCACCAGGCGACCATCCTTTGCATAACCCAACAACGGCCCGACACACTCCTTCCACCATTCGCCTTTCAGACGGACGCTGCGCATCATGATGCCTCGGGGACGGAGAATTCCTGTCAACTGTTCTTCTGGAGTCAAAAGGTCATTTTCTTCCAGTTCGTAGTCGGTGATGCCGAGGGCTTCAAGCACTTGTCGCAGCGCACTCTCATCGTTCTGTGGCACAACATGCTTATGCTGACGCAGACCAAGCCGTTCGTTGGTTTTTTCATAAACCTCAGACATTGCAGCCTTCTCTGCTGCCCGCCGCTTGTTTATTTGGTTGATATATACTGCCATAGTAGTCTAAACGCTCTTCATCAAATCCTGGTACATGCCCTCTTGTTCAATAAGTTCCTCATGACGCCCTCGCTGCAGGATCTTACCTTGGTTCATCACGATAATCTCATCGCAGTCACGGATTGTTGACAGACGGTGTGCCACGATAATCTGTGTGGGTCCCATGCGTCGGATTCGGCGCATCACCTCGTCTTCAGTCTTCGGGTCGAGGGCACTTGTAGCTTCGTCCATAATCAGGATGGCAGGCTCCTTTGCAAGAGCCGTAGCCATTTCTATGCGCTGACGCTGTCCACCCGAGAAATTCTGTCCACCCTTGACAATCTTAGTACCGAATCCCTCTGGACGGCTCACGATGTCGCTACGTATCTGTGCATCATTGCAAGCTATCATCATTGTAAAGTCCTCGATCGACGGATCCCACATTCGGATGTTCTGCGCTACAGTATCATCGAAAAGTACCACATTCTGGTCTATTACAGCAACAGAATTCGTCAGTTCCTCGCTCGATATGCTCTCGATTGGTCTGTTGTCAAAGAGGATCTCTCCACTCCAGGGTTTATAAAGACCGCTGATTAGTTTGGCCAATGTGCTCTTCCCACACCCTGACGAGCCTACGAAAGCTACAGAGTGACCTGGTTCTATCCTCAGGTTGAAGTCCTCAATAAGTGGAGGCTGGAGCGGTGAGTAGCCAAAGGTGACATGCTTCAGTTCCAATAGTCCACCCAGCTTACCCTGAATTACTTCGCCCCCACTATCCCGATGATCTTCGGGATATTTCATCACATCCTCTACACGTTCCATCTGCGAACGCATCTCGACAATAGTCTGCGAAGCATTAACGATAGCGTTTACAGGCTGTAGGAACGAGCCCATGAATCCTTGGAAAGCCATGAGCATACCCACAGTCAGGTTACCTTGCAGAATCAAATAGGCACCGAATACAAGCACCGCCATGTTCACCAGTCCGGTTGCCACAACGGGCAACAGGGCCATCATCGCCTGCTGACTTTCGGTATTGCTGTTTACGTTGAACTTGTGGGCCCATAGTCCGGACCAATATTCGAAGAATCCTGCCTCAGCACCCGCCGCCTTAATACTCTCCATGTTGTCAATACATGAGATGGTGGCCGAGTAATACTGTCCCTCGCTCTGTTCCATCGAACGGACGAGGTTGATACGCTGTTTCGAAAAGTATTGCACTATTCCCAGGTTCACAATGGCAGCTACAACGCCAATCATCGTAAGCCATGCGGAATAAGAAAACATCAATAGAAGATATAGCAGAAGAAGCCCGATATTAATAACCTGTGGGGCGAGCACTTCCACCAGAGAATGGGTGATTGTCTCGTTCAGGTGCATACGTTGCTGAAGATCACCGACGTTTCGCATGGCGAAAAAAGACATCGGCAGTCGCAACAAATGGAAGAGATACTCTCTGTTACCTTTCAGGGCCAATAGTCCGGCAATACGTTTGGAATAACGGCTCTGCAGCAGGACAACAAAGAAATGATAGGTAGCCAAGGCACCCATTCCAACAAAAAACCACTTGGCCCAGTCAGCGTTTTTGCCCGAGAGAATCTCATCAAGGAAGACACGGGTGAACAGTGGGGATATCAACGTAATAAAAGCAATCATTAATGCAAATATAAGCGTCAGCCAGAAAGCTTCACTTGCACCGATGAGATTTTTCCTCATATACGAGAGGATATTTGTCGGCTCACCTCCCTTCTCAAAACTTTCTGTGGGACTGAAGGTCAGGCAAACACCGGTAAAATGCTTTTTGAATTCCTCTAAGGGCCACTTAACAGGACCTAAACCGGGGTCGTTCAGACAGGCATTACCTTTTCGGTCGAAGCCCTTGAATACGACAAAATGCTCGAAGTTCCAATGTATGATAGCAGGCTGCATGCCATCAAGCCCTTCAGACGTCGTGCGATACCCCTTGGCGGTCAGACCATAGTTTCTTGCCGCCCGTAAGATGCTTTTTGCCGATGAACCGTCGCGGCTCACACCACAGGCAGCACGAACCTGTTCCAACGGGAGCCACTTGCCGTAGTAGGCCAAAACCATTGTGAGCGATGCTGCACCGCACTCTACGGCCTCCATCTGCATCACCATGGGCACTTTCGCTACTTTGTTCCTGCTCATATAGATTTGTGGTCGCTAATTCCCCGTTATTGTTTCTATAGAGTTGTCAACTGCACCGACAAGCACACGCCATACGGGTTTCTTCTTGGTGATGATCTGGATATTGCACAAGGCCCCGTTACCCACTTTCTCATTTTGGCTCTTCTCACGGCTCCATGCAAGTCTGCCATCTCGTTCATCTAGTACTACACGAACCTCATACACAGCTTGTCCGTCTGGAATGAATGCAGCCAACGGGTCAAGTTTCAGACGGCTGATAATCTCCTTCCTTGTGGTTGGAAACTGCTCAATTCCGACCACACGACCATATACATACCCCCATTTCTCGCGATCCATATTGGCAGGAGTAGCCTGAACCTGTTGGTCCAGTTTCAGTTTCCTCAGGTCGTTATAAGTAACGTAGCAGAGCATTTCCCTACCAGCCATTTGCTGAGCCTGGGGAAGGAGCCAGGCCACAGGGTCGCCTGCCTTAAAAGCAGAACCGACAGGAAGCGTCGAGATGACTACACCATCGCGCGGAGCTACAACCGCCGTTGTCGAGAGGGCATTGCGTATCTCCATGATACCATTGCCATTCACCACGACAGAGCCATGACTCAGAAAACTGCGCGAGACAATACCTTCGTATGGAACACTGATGGGCGTAACCTCCCCAAAGGGAAACACCAAACCCTGTGCAGTCACCTTATAGTTAATGGTACCGAAAATACACCAGTAGAGCAATACAACCATAATGGTCAACATCGCTCCCAGCACAAGTTTCAGTTTAGGCGACGTCACACGGGGCATCTCTTCGGTCTCGCGATGTTCGTCGAGTGCCGCCAGCGCCTCTTGGTTGAAGATTTCACCCATAGGTTAAGCTCTTTCTATAGTGATATGACGGTTGAAACCCGTCATTTTGAGCACATCAAAGATGTCGTCACAGACGTGTGTTAACTTCATCTGTCCGCCCAAGCTACGTACTACGGTACGCATAGTAGATTGAAGGATGCGAAGACCGGAACTGGCCATATAGTTCAACTCTGTGCAGTCGATTTCGAGATCCACGCCTTGTTCAAGCGCGGGTTGAATGTCTGTTTCAAACTGCGCAGCGTTCAGTGTGTCAATGCGCTGGCCGGTTTTTACGATGGTTTTTCCTCCTTCTTTGATTATTTGTGTCATAAATTATATTTTTATGTGTTTTATTATTTCAAAGTTTCTTCTTCATCGTCAGTCTGTTTTCTTCACCGAAGCGTTGGTAACTCACCTCATTCATGATATTCTTGACTATCAGAATGCCCATACCACCTTGTTCGCGGTCCATGGGATTGGTCTCAATGTCAGCATCCTCCTTTGCCGTTGGATCAAAGGGTTTGCCTGTATCAGAGAGCACAAAAGTCAGTTCGTTATTTTCACTCTCAACTGTGAGGGTGATCTCAGCTTCTGTACCTTTAGGATAAGCATAGAAGATAACGTTGGCTACCATCTCTTCCATAGCCAGTTGTAGTTTCATGGCCACATGCATGTCAAGCTGAAGTTCATCACATACACCTTCCATGAACTCCGATACGCGGTTCAATTCCTGATCCTTGTTTTTGAATGTTAGTTCGCGTTTCATATTCTATTATTTTACTTAACTGTCACTGGTTAATAATTCGCCAGCATGACATAAAACTGGCTATTGTGAAGCAACAGCAAACCGTTATCAAAATCGACCTGCACCACAAAATCCATCAGGCGGCAGGTCTCCTCAGCCTAATGTCTCTGGTTGCACAACAACTTCACGTAGGGCTTTATTGGTTATGGAACTTCGTATTGTATGCCCTTTATACCACTTCTAGCTTAACCATACCTGCCCCCTGCCTGACTCCTCCTCCCACCTGGTCGAGGACATCCTCGTCCAACTCTTGGCTCATCACCACTTGCTCATCACTGTTCAAACCAGTAATGGAAAGTTTCTTCACTTCGTCCTCAAGTTCAATTGTCACCAATCGCTTGGCGTTCTTCTCTGTCATATCGTCTGAGTATTATCTTGCATTACCATATAGCCCCAAAACTTCACATAGGGCTTCGCTGGTTCAAGAATTGCCTTCAAACTATCAATCTGTTTCAATTTCTTACTTATGCGGAAGATTATTTCGCCCTTCGCGTTGCCCTCCAGCGACCTGGTCGAGGAGATCCTCGCCCAGCTCTCGGCTCATCAGCACCTGCTCATCACTGTTCATACCAGTAATGGAAAGTTTCTTCACTTCGTCCTCAAGTTCAATTGTCACCAATCTCTTGGCGTTCTTCTCAGCCATATTATCTTACTTTAAAATACCACCATGAATCATGGCCCCACAAATTCATGTGAGGCCATGGTTCAATAATTGTAATCAAACAGGATTATTTACTTTAGGGTCTAAAACCTCAGGTCTAATGTTAATGTTTGTGTTTGGGTTTACTCCTCCTGCCACTTTATCCAGAGCGTCTTCATCCAGTTCCTGGCTCATTACCACCTGTGACTCACTGTTCAAACCTTTGATGGAAACCTTCTTCACATCATCCTCGAGTTCAATATTCAGAACTCGCTTTTCATTCTTCTCTGCCATAATCTAATAGTTTAAAAGTTTAACATTAATATAAAAACCAAAATCGGTTATCGTATTTCCTCACATTCAATTATCAGTATTAGCTTATCTTTCGTTTCTTCCACCAGGTTTACATCGTTTAGATTCGGCTGTCACACTCATTCAGAGTTCTCTTCAAGACATTAAGCCATACAATAATAGTGCAAAAATAAAAAAATCTCAGGAAACAAACCAAAGTTTTGGCATTTTTTTTTCAAGAATTTAACAAAAAAACGTATTATTGATTACTTTACATGGCAAAAAGTAGTTTTTTTAGGGAACCATATACCTGTTGGCCCTGATTCACAGAACCTTCCGCCACTCTCCCGACTTGGTGGGAGCAATATAGATACTTCCACTTCTGGGCTGTATGATGCGACGTCCTTGCAAATCGTAGAAAACAGAAGGAAGTGTAGGGATTTTGCAGGTGCTGGAGATTCCTGTTTCAAAATCCTCGATAGTGAGGACTGAAGTGGATGTGTTGCTCGTATCCAAAGTAAAGACGAACTTCTGTCCATCCGATATTTTAGCCCCTCTTCTCAACTGGACGTTCCCCTTCTCTGTTGTCGTATTGGAAATGGTAAAAGTACGGTTTACCAGAGAAATGCGATAGGTGCCACGAGGTGTAAACTCACCGCCACTTCCGAATCCGTTCTGGTGAAAGAACTTGAAATTTACCATATTGGCATTCAACTGCTTTCCCACTTCCAGGGTTATTCGATACAGATGTTCACCGATGGGAGCCATGGGAAAGGCATTCCCTTCGTCCCATTCGGTATCCTCACCCTCGGCAAACAAAGGCTTACCCACAGAGGATTTGGCTCCAATAACCCATACGCACCCTGTTCCGTCAGTTGCATCATAGGTGAGCGGCGAACCTTCCATGTTGAGAGGGACAAAGCCAAAACTGCTTGTGGAGAAGTTGGCTGTCAAACTGTATCTTCCGCTAATAGCCAAGAAACGGTAGCCTCCGTCTGATTCACGCTGAAGGAAATCGGGGTCGTAATACCAAGTATCGGAATTCATCTCATCGGCTCCTGTTGCATAATACACTTGGTCCTGCACGAAGTCGATAATGCTATTATATGCATTACCTCCAATTGAGTTGAGCGAGTTGTCTCCAAATTTCAGGTTATCGAATTTCGTACCCAGCAGACATTCATAAACGGTATTACGCTCGGTACCTTTGTTATCATCGTTAGCATATTCCCAATACATTCCTCCTGCCAGTTTCTGCTTAACAATGTAGTCGCATTTTATGGTTAGAGACCGCTCGTCATCATAGCCGTAGGCAAATTTACCATTGGCATCTGTCACGTAAGGTACCTTGGCTGTATTGTCCCAGTTGTCTTTCCATTTCCCACTGGCTATACCATTCTTTATCTCTTGCAGTGATATCTGACTTCCTGAGCCACTGTTTCCATAGAAAGCCAAACCCATAACCAGCTTATTGGCGGGAACACCTGCATTTCTGTGTTTCTGTACAGATTCGGACTGCACCAGCCAGCCGTTGCCCACCTTACCGCCACGATAGAGGGCCGAATGATGGTTGGGAGGTCCCGACATATCGTAGGTCATAACATTTACAAAGTCGAGGTACTGAATGCAACCTTTGAAATCGTAATATCCGGGATCAGCCGACGAAGCCATCGTAAGCAGCAGTTCGTTGCCAAGCGCTTCACGCAGGTCACGCATCAACAAGTTATAGTTCTGCTTCTCACCAGAAGGCGAAGTCTCGCCGCTGGAGTTGTTACCTGGGAACTCCCAGTCGATGTCTATCCCGTCCAGATTATACTTATCGCAGAAAGCACGACAGGCTTTAGCAAAGGCCTTCCGTTTGGTATCGTCCTTTGCCATTGGAGAAAAATTACCTCTTCCCCATCCGCCAACAGAAAGCAGCACCTTCAGTTTGGGATTCCTGTTTTTCAGACGGATAATCTGCTGCATACGAGAAGTATTGTCGGCATACACACTGACACCATCGCCTCCCACTCCGCCAAAAGCATAGTTAATGTGAGTCATCACAAACGGATCGGGCATTACAGATGACCAGGAGGTGACGTAGGCAACAACCTTTTTCTCTGTTCCCTGTGCCAGTATCGACAAAGGAGACACTATCGTCAGACAAAGTAAGATAATGGATAATGGTTTCATGTATATTTTCTGTAGTATTGAGCTATTCCTATTATTAATAATTCATATATTCCTCTCATTGATATAGTTTTTGGTTATCATATCATAGTGAAGCGCTTCCAACTCTTCAAGTGTGAGGTTATTCACTGCATATTCTATTTTCTTTATCAGCTCCTCTCGCCGATATTCGTCAGAGGAACTATACATCTTGTTGAAATCCATATTATCTTATTCTACAGCTTATAAGTTGTACTTTTGCGTGCAAAGATATAATAATACACTGGCGTTCGCAAATTCGTAAACATATTTTATTCCTTTATCGTTAAAACAAAGATTTATTGTCTTTAAATACTTGATGCTCTATCACATCGCTATCCAACTCAAGGTTAACAGCAACCTTGGTAATATCAATGTTCTTCCTCATGTTTTCTACCATTTTTTTGTTGAGTACTTCAACCCACATGTTTTCAATCACAGAGGAGGCACCTTATGTTTTATCTTATTTCATCATCACTCCCCACTCCAAAGATCACTAAGGGCCTCTACCACATCTTCATTTAACAGAATGCCCGATGAGCCCTTAGACCAGTCAATAGAGGGAATAGCTTTCTCTAAGGTTTTAAGCGAGAGCAAAGGTTCCTTTCCAGGTTCCACAGGATTTGTACATACCATATCCACATAGAGCCTACGCTTTGTCGTACCGCTCCCAGTCGTCACCAACATACGGGTCGGTGACGAACTGCCCGCGGAACACGATTCCAGCCTTATCATCCCCCACACGCATCATATAGAAGAAATCGCCCCTACGAGCCTGTTCCCATTCGCGGATACTCCAGTTCGAATAGAACATACCATTCTTCATGTTAGCAACGCACTCCTCGTAATTCTTCTCTGTAAAGGAACTGATGGAAGGGTTCCATCGCATTTATTCAGCAATAAAGAGCTCTATAGAATGGAGCACACCCCAAAGGGCATGTCTATTAGGACGGCCATGATTCCCAAGTACCAGAGGCGTAAGGTAATCTATGACAATATGCACCTTATGGATGGTATGACTTTCACGATGACACACTCTTTTCCACAGATGCTTCCATACAATGGCAACATAGACTTTGAACTCGTTTCTTTCTCTGAAAGGAAAGGTCACTCCGGTAGAAAAGAGGCGCTTCATTTCTTCCTCGATGACTGGCGGTTTCGGAATTCCATGTGGTGTAATCTGGAATGCACGATATTTAATATCAGTCATTTCGACTATTTGTTCTGTCCTGATTTCAGCCTGTGGCGTAATCTGCCAACTGAGTTTTGTAACATGCAGAACACTTATCGCACACGCTTCGTAGGTTTATTTTGCCAACTTAGAGGTTTTAATACTATCCCCACTTACAGTTTTGGTGGTCTTTCTTCTTTTTCTTATTGTCTTGAGGGATTACCTTGTCATAGTATCATTGCGGTCTGTGGGCTTAGTAATCGAAAAGACTTACAGGCTTATTTTATCTGGTGCTATGCACTTAGGCGTTTGGAAGAAGAAAAGCATCCAACTCTCATATTGGTGTATGGTCCGGAAATAGATATCCCGAACCTTCATACACCTGTCAAATTCTTAAAAGATTTCATTTCAAAACGATTTAGACATGGATAATACAAAAAATCAACTATGGGATGTGGACGCAAAGTTGTTTGCATCCATGAAAACAGAAAGCCTCACTCCTAATGAAGCCAACTTCTTCAGCATTATGCAGTTCAAGCAGGAGTACGAGATTACGGCCTTGAATGATCTGCTAGTATCTGAATACGAGAATGACGATGAGATATATTTCATTCGTATGAACTACGACGAATATGTTGTTGGTCACGGCATTGGAACCGATGGAGCTCAGGAGGTTCATGTAATGAATCTATCAGATGCTTTGGCTGTCAACTTCAAAGCCGAAGGTTTCCTCAATCGTGAAATTACCCTCTGGCAGTGGCTTCGCGAGAAGGACTATACAATTGTGAATTATGGACGTAACTATGACTTGATCGAAAATGGGAAACGGAGCTGACTTTCTTGCGCGCGATGCAATGGGCAGGCAGTCTGAATACACCTCACTTGCTCCTGCAGTAACTATCAATGGTGTAAAAGGTCATTTGATAAAACGAAACGAAGACTCTGACACTCACACCAATCTGCCTTTTTATGCCAATACCTCTGATGTATATTTCAGGCAGAACAAGAAAGGCGTGTGCCAAGCAAGAGTATATGCGGGTAATAAATTGCATCTTGACTTCGACTGGAGTCATGCACATACAAACAAGGGAGATAGCCGACATTTCAAAGCTGGGACAGTTCATGTACAAATTTGGCAACAACAGAAAGATGGTACTTTCAAACGACTTTCTGACGATGCTCGTTTCATGAGCAACCATGAAATGAAAAAGTATGGCCCTATCCTGAAATACTTCTGTCCGAGTGTCAAATTCCGATAAGTAACGATGCAGGACTCTCAATGGTCCTGCATCTTCTTCATTTTATCCTTTGCACTTCTTTCGAGAAAAAACTATAGATTCTTGATTATGGGTTTGAAGAAGGCGACATATTTTTCGGTTATTTCTTTGAACCATCTGAATTGCTCTTGCTCCGTTGCTTTATCCGTAAAGGTAAAAGGTCTAGATAGGGAAACTACACATTGTTTGCGATTGTCAAGCCTCTGCCAATCAATATCAGGGGATATTGCTGTCATAGAACATTCCTTATGCTTTGCACTCATCTTGTCGAAAGTTTCCTTGGGATTGTCAGTATTAATCCAAAGTTGGATGGTATTCTTGTTTTCTCTTGAATTGACATTTAGTGAAAGATAAAATCCTGCCCGCCCGATAGCAATATTCATCCAATGCTGAGGCAAAGGAGATTGAGGTCTGAAAAGACTAGAACGATTTTGAGACATGTATTCCGAGAAATGTTGCCAGTATTCAAGTTGTGCTTTCTTTGTCTCTGTAAGTTCCCCTGCCTCTTGTTTCGACGAAGCTTTCACTTGTTTTTGCCAGCCATTGGGTTTGGCTACGACTTTGAATTGAGGTGCACAATCCGACTCTCCAATCTGAAGCAGATGAATCTCTATGCCAAAGAAGTTGAAGTCCTCATCAG
>Ga0256407_10012137_pt1 | contig 11773 bp, 12 predicted proteins | sample RumenRJG_04DNA_FD_193489 | JGI IMG/M metagenome (GOLD analysis project Ga0256407, IMG submission 193489) | Bovine rumen microbial communities from Lethbridge, Alberta, Canada - RJG_04 | ecosystem: Host-associated > Mammals > Digestive system > Stomach > Rumen | place: Canada: Alberta... | reverse complement strand
CGGGGAGATCCTCGAACTTGGTTCCGGGCTCGATGCCTGCCTCAAGATCGCCGAGTTCCTCATCATAGATATATCCACAGACATCACATACGAATTTTGCCATTGTCATTCCTCCATCATTTTTTTGGTTTGGTAAATTTTAGTTGCTGTGTTAAAATTATGTTTCTATATGTACATTAACAAATGTGTAATGTTGTGTCAAAGACTATTTGATGCACATTTTTCTTTTGGATAAAGAAGGGACCGCGGTGGTTTTATGCAGGAAAATACATTCACGCAGGGAAATATTGTCAGGGGGATGCTTCGCTTTTCAATCCCTTACCTGATTACCTGCTTTTTGCAGACGTTTTACGGTATGGCGGACCTGTTCATCGTCGGACAGTTCAATGGGGCGGCGTCTATCACAGCCGTGTCTGTGGGCAGTCAGCTGATGCATATGCTGACGGTGGTGATTGCAGGTTTCGCAACAGGTTCGACCGTCCTGATCGGACGAAGCGTCGGCGCAGGGAACCGCAAGGGGATTGCGGAAGCCGTCAGTACTACCTTTGCGGTTTTTGCCGCACTGGCTGCGGCCATGACCATGGTGCTCCTGATCTGCACCAATCCGATCATCGGCCTGCTGCAGGTGCCCGGAGAGGCTGTTCCGGAAGCGGCGGCTTACATGCATATCTGCTTTGCCGGTGTCATTTTTATCACTGCCTACAATGTTGTTTCCGCTGTTTTTCGCGGACTGGGAGATACGCAGAAGCCCATGTATTATGTCGCCGCCGCAGGCATTATCAATGTCGGTCTGGACTGGCTGCTGGTGGGGCCCATGCATATGGGGGCGGCGGGCGCCGCGATCGCCACGGTGGCAAGCCAGGGCATTTCTGTCCTGCTGGGAGTGTTCGCGTTGAAGAAATATCACGCGGATGCTTTTCCCGGGGGCGTTCGCCCGAATGCCGGGGACACCTCTAAAATCCTGCAGGTCGGCCTGCCGATCGCCCTGCAGGAGGGCTTTATTCAGGTCTCTTTCCTGGTCATTACAATGATCGCCAACAGCCGCGGTGTCGAGGTGGCGGCAGCGGTAGGGATCGTGGAAAAGGTCATTAGTTTTCTCTTCCTTGTACCCAGTGCCATGCTCTCCACAGTTTCCGCCCTCTGTGCCCAGAACGCAGGAGCTGGCAGGCATGACAGAAGCCGGCAGATCCTTCACACTGGGTGTCGGATCTGTGCTGCCTTCGGTGCGGTCATTTTCCTCCTGTGCCAGCCGCTGGCTCCATGGATCGTCTCCCTGTTTGTCAAAAACGGCGATAATGTCGGAACGATCGTACATCTTGGCGCTCAGTATCTTCGCACCTATTCGGTCGACTGTATGCTGGCCGGCATTCACTTTTGCTTCAGCGGCTTTTTCAGTGCCTACGGAAAATCAGGCTACTCTTTTCTGCACAACATTATCTCTATCCTGACCCTGCGTATTCCCGGCGCCTGGGCGGCCGCGGTCTATTTCCCTGAGACATTGTATCCCATGGGAATCGCCGCTCCGATGGGATCACTCTTGTCTGTGATCATCTGCCTGATCCTGTACCGGAAGGGGCAGAAATACTGGGAGGGGCAGGCAGTGTGACCGGATCCGGCTGTAAGCTGGCTGAGGAAAAACAGATTTAAATTGGCTGAGATAGGCAGATTTATATTGCCTGAGAAAAACAGATTAAAACCAGCTGTGGGTCAGCTGTGAAAAAAATAGGTTTAAATTGCCTATTGACGAAGTAGGCGGATGGGTGTATAGTGTCAGCATCGAATTTGAGCAATCTGTCAGGAAAGGAGAGGAATGCAATGGATAGAACAAATACTTCTTATGAATTCAGCATGTGTTGCGGTCGAATGTTGTTCTCCCGGGCATATTCATATGGCCAGGTGCATTCGTCTGCTATGTGCTGTCGCTGCACCGATCTATAGCGTTTCGCGCTAAGCTGAAACGTGATAAACGCCATTTGCCCGGGAGCTTGCTGAGAAGCCCCGGTTTTTTTGTGCTCAGATTCAATATACGAGTTCAACCGATCTCCTGAAAAGTCAACCGATCGCAAAATAATTGGAAGAGAGATAAACGATAAAGAGGTAAACGATTATGAATAAATACTTGAAACGTGCAGGGGCTGCGCTCCTTGGATCATTACTTGCTGTTGCTGCTCTTACCGGCTGCGGATCAAAACAGACTGCTGATGAAGCACAGAACAGCGCATCCACCCAAAAGGCTGTATACAGGACTGTGGATGAAATCAAAGAAAGCGGAACGATCAACATCGGTGTGTTTTCCGACAAGAGTCCTTTTGGTTATGTAGATGAGAACGGCGAGTATCAGGGATATGATGTCTACCTTGGCAATCGCATCGGCGAAGATCTTGGCGTAAAGATCAATTATGTTTCAACCGAGGCTGCTAACCGCATTGAATATCTCCAGACAGGCAAGGTGGATATCATTCTCGCAAACTTCACCGTCACAGAGGAACGCGCACAGGAAGTTGACTTCGCGCTTCCGTATATGAATGTTGCGCTGGGTGTCATATCCCCTGACAGCGCAGTCATTACCAGCCTTGATGACATCGGAGCAGACGATGAAGTGATCGTGATTTCCGGCACAACGGCTGAAACGTATCTGGAAAAGAATTATCCAAATATTAAGCTGCAGAAATATGATGCATATGCAGAGGCAAAAACCGCATTTGAGAACGGAAACGGCGTGGCATGGGCCAATGATAATACCGAGGTCATTGCATTCGCCGTGGAAAATCCCGGATATACCGTGGGCATCCCTTCTCTGGGCAGTGCAGATACCATTGCACCGGCAGTTACCAGGGGCAACGAAACCCTTCTGAACTGGCTCAATGATGAGATTACTGCACTCGGCAGTGAGAGATTTTTCCACGCCGATTATGAAGCAACCCTCCTGGACACCTATGGCAAGGAATATGAAGATACACTCGTTGTGGAAGGCGGCGCTGCTGCAAATGCTGCGCAGCCCGTTGCTGATGAAAGCAAAGGCACCATCACAGTAGCAGCATCCCCTACTCCCCATGCTGAGATTCTGGCTCAGGCAGCAAAAATTCTTGCTGAGCAGGGGTGGACACTTGAAGTGACTGAATTTGAGGATTATGTTCAGCCGAACCTTGTCGTCGACAGCGGCGATATCGACGCAAACTACTTTCAGCATGTTCCTTATCTCGATAATTTTAACGAAGAGAATGGTACTTCTCTTGTGTCTGTCGCAGGCATTCATTATGAGCCCTTCGGTATCTATCCGGGCACCAAAACCGATCTTTCAAAGTTGAGTGACGGCGATGTGATCGCAGTACCAAACGATACAACAAACGAAGCAAGAGCACTTCTTCTCCTGCAGGATAACGGTATCATCAAGCTGAAGGACGGCACAGGCCTGCTGGCAACCGTGAATGATATCGAGGAGTATTCCCATAATATTGAGATCCAGGAGCTTGAGGCCGCACAGGTAGCCCGCGTGAAGGATGAGGCCGCATTTGTTGTTTTGAATGGCAACTATGCCCTTGAAGCAGGCTTCTCCGTCGCACATGATGCTGTTGCCTATGAAAAAAGTGATTCCGTTGCAGCACAGACCTATGTCAATGTGCTTGTCACGAAAGAGGGCAACGAAAATAACGAAGGAATTCAGGCACTGACGGAAGTGCTGAAATCGCAGGAAATCAAACAGTACATTATTGACACCTATGATGGTGCAGTTGTGCCATTTGAGGAGTAAACGATAAAATATAGGATATTTTGCCGTTTACTGTTATAAGAGCGGGAAGTGTATATGCCGTCACTGCCCGCTCTTTTGATGACAGACAGATAGGAAACGTTTTATGAATGATCATTACATTACGCTGAATGCAATATCCAAACGATATTCAGCAAAAAACGGAACAGTTGAAGCATTGAAAAACGTCTCTCTTTCTATTCCGCAGAATGAGATCTTCGGAGTGATCGGATTGTCCGGCGCCGGAAAAAGCACACTGGTACGATGTATCAATCTGTTGGAACGGCCGGATACCGGGGAAATCATCATTGATGGAGAAAACCTTTTGGATCTCAGCAGCGAGGAGCTCCGCCTTCGGAGGCAGAAGATCGGAATGATCTTCCAGCATTTTAATCTGCTGGAGCAGCAATCCGTCTTAAACAATGTGTGTTTTCCTCTGGAAATTCGCGGTATCCCGAGAAAAGAGCGCATCGAGAAAGCCATGGAACTGCTGGAGAAGGTAGGTCTTGCGGAAAAAGCAGGAGCATATCCATCTCAGCTTTCCGGAGGGCAGAAACAGCGTGTTGCCATTGCAAGAGTCCTGGCAAACGAACCGGATATCCTGCTCTGCGATGAGGCGACAAGCGCGCTGGATCCGGAAACGACGAAAACGATCCTGGGACTTTTGAAAACGATCCATGATACGATGGGGATCACGGTAGTGATCATTACCCATGAAATGAAAGTGATTCAGGAAATCTGTTCCAGCGTTGCGGTGCTGGAGAACGGTGAGGTGCAGGAAATCAGTACCGTCTCCGAACTTTTCGCGAATCCGAAATCCAGGGCCGCCAAACGGTTGCTGCTGTTGGAAGAAGAGGAGGATGAGACCTATGTGGGATAATACGATGACCGTGATGATGCTGGAGGGGATCCGGGACACCGTGTATATGACGGTGGTTTCCACCTTTTTCGGCTATATACTTGGTCTTCCTCTTGGAATTGCCCTTACGCTTACGGACAATAACGGACTTTGTCAAAATCGGACTATATACAGAATCCTGGATGTGATAATCAACATTACAAGAAGTGTGCCTTTTTTGATACTGCTGATCGTAGTAATGCCTTTGACAAAGCTTATTGCGGGGAAAAGCTACGGATCAACAGCGACCATCATACCCCTTACACTGGCAGCCGCACCCCTCATCGGACGCATGGTTGAGTCATCTCTGAAAGAAGTAAACAAGGGTGTTATTGAAGCCGCTGTCAGCATGGGGGCAAAGACAAGAACGATTGTCTTCAAGGTCCTGATCGGAGAGGCCCGGACATCCCTGCTTGTGGGGGTGACGATTGTACTGGGAACAGTGCTTGGGTATTCCGCGATGGCGGGCGTTGTTGGCGGCGGCGGTCTCGGCGATATCGCGATCCGCTATGGATACTACCGTTATGACACGCCGGTGATGCTTGTAACATTGGTGTTTATTGTTGCCATTGTTCAGCTCATGCAGTTTGTCGGAAACCTTCTGGCAAAGAGAATGGATCACAGAAATAACGAATGATACGGAGGTGCGGGAGCGTGGATCTGGATGTAATGATTTCTTATCTCCCTTTGTATAAAGATGCTTTGTTTTTAACCCTGCGAGTGGGGTGGAAAGGCGTTGCAATTGCTGTTTTGATCGGCCTGATTGCTTCTGCGATCATTCATTTTGAGATTCCGATTGCCAAAGTCTTTGTGTCCGTCTATACAGAGCTGTTTCGCAATACTCCTCTTCTGGTTCAATTGTTTTTTATTTATTTTGCCTTGCCCCAAATCGGGTTCCGCATATCTCCGGAAGCGTGCGGAACATGGGGATTAGGGTTACTGGGCGGGGCATATATGACTGAGACGTTTCGAAGCGGTCTGGAAAATATCCCGAAAATTCAGTTAGAAAGTGCGGAAAGCCTTGGCATGAGCCGCAGCCAGGCTTTTCGTTACGTGATTCTCCCGCAGGCCGTTTCATCAAGTGTTCCCGGATTGGTCGCAAACACCATCTTTCTCTTGAAAGAAACAAGTGTGTTTTCCACGATCAGTCTTATGGATCTGATGTTTACAGCCAAGGATCTGATAGGAATGTACGCAAAGACGATCGAGTGTCTTACACTGCTTGTCATTTTCTATCTGATCATGCTTTTACCGGTATCCATTCTGGGAAGCATACTGGAAAGGAGGCTTCGCTATGCAGAATTTGGGGATTGATGTTCTGTTCAAAGGAACAAACTTTTTACGATTGCTTTCCGGTCTCTGGGTGGCGGTTCGGATCAGTTTGATCTCCGTCATGATCAGTATATTTTTTGGGATGATTGCAGGAGTCCTTCAGACAACAGAGAATCGAATCCTGAAAGCTGTTTTCCGCATTTATCTGGAAATCGTACGCATCATGCCGCAGATGGTCCTTCTCTTTATTGTCTACTTTGGAACGACCAGGGTGTTCGGCTGGAATCTGGATGCGGAGATCGCTTCGATCTTTGTCTTCAGTTTCTGGGGAATTGCTGAAATGGGAGATCTGGTGCGCGGAGCCCTGATCAGCATTCCAAAGATCCAATATGAAAGTGCAATGGCGTTGGGATTGAATGGGAAACAAATATACTATCATGTGATTATTCCGCAGACGATCCGCAGACTGATTCCTTTGTCTATCAATCTTATTACCAGAATGATCAAGACCACCAGCCTTGTTATGATGATCGGCATTGTGGAGATCCTCAAGGTTGCACAGCAGATCATCGAGGCGAATCGAAGGAGCTCACCGAACGCGGCATTTGGTGTCTTTGCTGTTGTATTTCTGCTGTATTTTGTGATCTGCTGGCCTGTCAGCAGGCTGTCTGTTTATCTGGAAAAGAGGTGGTCATAATGGAGAAAGCCCTTTTGTCGGTCAGGAAACTTCATAAGGAATTTGACCGGAATACGATTCTGAAAAGTATTGATATCGACGTGAACAAAGGTGAAGTGATCGTCATCATTGGCCCGTCCGGCTGTGGTAAGAGCACTCTTTTGCGCTGTCTGAATGGATTAGAGGACATTCAGGGAGGAGAGATCTATCTGGACGGCAGGCTGCTTCAAAAAAACGCAAAAGACATTTCATCCATGAGGCAGAAAATCGGAATGGTATTCCAAAGTTATGACCTGTTCCCGCATAAAACGATTCTGGAAAACATTCTTCTGGCCCCGGTAAAGGTTCAGAAAAGAAAGCGCGAAGAGGTCTGTGCGGAAGCAATTGAACTTCTGGAAAAAGTCGGCCTTGCTGATCGAAAGGACGACTATCCCAGACAGCTGTCCGGCGGACAGAAGCAGCGGATTGCTATTGTGAGGGCACTTATTATGCACCCGGAGGTGCTTCTTCTGGACGAAATCACGGCAGCACTTGATCCTGAGATGGTTCATGAGGTACTGCAGGTCGTTCTTGATCTTGCAAGGAATGGAAGCACTATGCTGATCGTCACCCATGAGATGGCCTTCGCAAAAGCGATCGCTGACCGGGTCCTGTTTTTGGAACATGGCGAAATTGTGGAGGAAAGCCGAAATCCGAAAGATTTCTTTGAAATGCCGGTGACAGAACGTGCCAGGCAGTTTTTGAAGTCTTTTGAATACTGACTATTCTTTTTTCCTATCTGGTGTATTTTTTATAATCAGCTTCCAGAGATTCTGCTTCGGGGGTGAGGGCACAGTACTCGTCATTCGAAGCCCTGCACAGAATCTCCATTTCATTCTGTGCCCCGACCAGTTCGGCGACGCCGTAGGAAAAAGCCCATACATCCTGGCAGCACTGTGCTTTGCGGCTCGCTTCATCGCTGGCTACCATGCCCAGAAGCTTTCTCCCGTACGAGGGATCACTGCAGGTCGCGATGTAGCGGCGCACGGCATTGCGGTACTCCCAGTACAGAGCATCCCGGCATAGAGGGTCCTGCAGGGGCCGCGCATCCAGCTGCATTTCTTTGATGATGGAAAGGACCTCGCGCTTTCGGAATTTCGGAAAGATCCCCGGGGTTTTAAACATTGTCGTCAGAGAGATCAGATTGAACAGGAAGCGGTCGATCTGCTTTTCGGGATGCCTTTTGTCCACATGGCGGCAGCTATAAAGCTCCTTCCGATATCGGTCGGCTTCTGCATCGGCTGCTTTGCTGTATTCATCCAGATGCTTTTTGCGTACATCCGGTTTGGTCTCTGTATAATAACTCTGCAGAAGAGGGTGAAGTTCTGTCAGCATATCCTCTGCCTCCTTTTGGATCATTTCTTCAAAAAAGCGGCCAGCACTGCCGGCCTTTCATTCTGTATGTTTAAAAGTATCCCATGAAAAAAAAATAAAGTCAACGTCTCCGAAATGCCTCCGGGCACAGCCCCTGAACACACTCTGTGCAAAGTGACCGCTTCGCGCAAAGGGCAGTTCCATGCCATACCTGCACCGGCGAAATTCATACCGGTTTCGGAATCAGAAATGTGGATAAGCCGGTGGATAACCGGTTTTTTTGACATGCGTTTTTTTAGAAAATATAAGAGGAAAACAGTGATTGTGGATAAATAGATCCGCGTTTTTCGTCAAAACGATGAAAATGAAATAATTCATTAAAAAGGATTGAAATCTAAAAATTACGCCGATATAATCTGCGACATACCGGTTCAGGGAAGCCTCTGAAAGCGGTCAGGCAGCAGATCATACCGGCGTTTTTTTGGCGGCACGTTCCTTGAGGGAGCTGTCGGGAAAACATCCTGCGCCGTCTGTGCAAGTTATTTCTGAACTGTTCCTAAGTGAGAAAGGAGTCTGACATGTATGGATATCCGGAAGCGGGTCTGAACCCGTCTGTATTCGGCGATGCGGTTTTAGGATGTTTGACGGCTGTCTCTGCGGCAACGGATCTTTACTGCGGCAAAGTTTACAACTTTGTCACGGTGCCGGGGCTGTGCGCGGGGATCCTCCTTGCAATACATCGATCCGGGGCGGCAGGTCTTCTGGACGTCCTGTGTGCAGCCGGCTTTACAGTCATGATCCTGGTTCCGTTTTACCAGGCTGGAGGGCTGGGTGCAGGAGACATCAAGCTTCTGGCAGCTGTCTCTGCCTTTATGCCGGCAGGAGAGTATCTCAGATGCTTCGCCGGAGCATTTATCATTGGTGCGTGCATAGGGATCGGACATCTGATTCTGACCGGAGGCAGGGAGCAAAGGGTGCATTTTGCTGTGCCGGTTGCTGTCAGTGTGCTGCTGCATTTTGCAGGAATGTATTGACTGGCAGTATTGAGGTTTGTGGCGCGTTACAGCCAAAACCTCCATTGATCCTTCAGAGAAATTGCCGACATGAAAGGCGTGTCTTTCATGTTGCGTATATTCTCCTCATGGATGCCGCTCCGGCGGGCGGCATGTCGGAAAGAATGAAAGGGAGGAGGCATGGACGGACAAACTATGAAAAAAGACACATTGATCGCGGTCTGTGACAGTGACATCTCTTATGCGGGGCGGCTTGTGGAATATCTGCGGCAGGAGGCGGCTTTTCCCTGTGAGATCCGCCTCTACACAAAAGAGGAAACCCTGCTGGAGGATCCGGATGCCCGAAAAGCGGATCTTGTGGTGATCGCCCAGTCGCAATATACCCCGGAGGCGGCGGACGCCGGATTCGGGAACCTGCTCCTCCTCAATGAAAGCGAGGTGCTTTTGGAAGAGCCGGAGAACATCAGTAAATTTCAGTCGATTGCGAACATCGCCATGTATATCCGCAAAAAATGCAGCTCCGCAGAGGAACCGGTGATGTCCGGACTGCGGCACTGCCGGCCCATGGTGCGGATCGGGGTCTATACACCGGTGACGCGCTGTCTGCAGACGACATTCAGCATGACGCTTGGTCAGATCCTGGCAAGCCGCCACAAGGTTCTCTACATGAATTTCGAAGCTTTTTCCGGACTGGAAAAAATGCTGGCAAGGGAATTCAGGGGAAGTGTGAGCGACCTGATCTATTACAACGAGTGCGCAAGGGAAAAGCTTGCAGGTCAGCTGGAGATGATGACAGAGGAGGTGGGAGGCATGCACTTTCTGCCGCCAATGAAGTCTTTTATCGAATTGCGCTCCATCAGAAAAGAGCAATGGAGCAGCCTCATTCGGACGATCGAAAAGGTGACTGAGTACGAGTATCTGATCATGGACCTGACAGAGCACACAGACGGACTGCTGGACCTTTTACGGACCTGCGACCGGGTGTACACGATTGTCCGGGATGATACCTTTTCACGAGCCCGCTACTTTCAGTATGAAGACCTGCTGCGCAGGATGAATTACGAAGATATAAAAATGCGTACACAGTGCTGGAAGCTTCCGGTCTTTCGGGAGATTCCGGCAGGCCTTGAGGACCTGACGCGGGGAGAACTTGCGGTCTATATCCGTGAGATGCTTCTGCAGGGCGAATACGGACAGCAGTACCCCGTTCAGGAAAGCGGATGGGACACCAGATAAGTGCTGCATATTCTTCATTGCGAAATAGCCATGACTTCAGCCATGAGACAAAGGCTTAAAAAGGAAATTCGCTTCATCGCCGGGCACAAGACTCGCGGGCGAGTCTTGAACGAGGATAGAAAAGGAGAGGATGCTTGTGAACAGATACACCCAGATCAGGGAGGAAATCCATGACGCAGTCCTGCTTGGAATTGACTTTTCGCGCAGTGTCGAGGACAGGGAGGTCCTGGAACTGATCGATGATGAGATCGTCCGCGCGAAGAGGGAGGGGAGTCTGTCGCTGGATGAGATGAAGCGCATGCGGCAGGAGCTTTTCAACGCTATCCGGCGGCTGGATATCCTGCAGGATCTGATCGAAGATCCGACAGTGACAGAGATTATGATCAACGGTCCTGACCGCATCTTTGTCGAAAGAGACGGGAAGGTTGGAAGGACAGACCTGACTTTTGTGTCAATGGAGAAGCTGGAGGACGTAGTCCGGCAGATCGTGTCGGCATGCAACAGGGTGGTCAATGAATCTTCACCCATTGTGGATGCACGTCTGGACAACGGCGACCGCGTCAATGTTGTCCTGCCCCCTGTGGCCCTGAACGGTCCCATCGTGACGATCCGCCGCTTTCCGGACAAGCCCATCCTGATGGAGGATCTTCTGGCTTTCGGATCTGTCTCGGAGGAGATCGCGGCCTTCCTGGATTGTATTGTAAGGGCAGGATACAACATCTTTATCAGCGGCGGGACAGGCTCGGGCAAAACGACTTTTCTCAATGCCTTATCCGAGTATATACCGGCTAATGAAAGAGTGATCACGATCGAAGACAATGCCGAGCTTCAGATCCGCCATATCGATAACCTCGTGCGTCTGGAGGCGAGGAACGCAAATGTAGAAGGGTGCCGCCCGATCAGTATCCGGGACCTCATCCGGTCCGCACTGCGTATGCGGCCGGACAGGATCATTGTCGGAGAGGTCCGCGGAAGCGAGGCGATCGATATGATACAGGCTATGAATACAGGGCATGACGGATCATTGTCAACAGGACATGCCAACAGCGCAAGAGATATGCTCGCGCGCCTGGAGACGATGGTTTTAATGGCTATGGATCTCCCGCTGCCCGCCATCCGGGGGCAGATCGCATCGGCAATCGACCTGATCATCCACCTGGGCAGGCTGCGCGACCGCAGCCGGAAACTCCTGGAGATTTGCGAGGTGACCGGGCTGGAGAACGGATGTATCACGACAGCACCTGTCTATCGATTCTATGAAACCGGGGAAAAGGACGGGAAGATCATCGGAGGCTGGGAGCAGACAGGACAACTCAAATCCAGAGACAAGCTCCTGATGGCGGGCGTGGAGTGCCCCTGGGGGTGAGGCCCCGGGGATCAAGAGCTTTCGGAAAGCGGACAAAGGATGTCTGCCGGAAATCGGGAGATATGAGAAAGGCAGAAGACGTAAAAAAAAGTCGGGGGATATGAATGAGATTGGAGACTTGAATAAAGACAGAGGATATGAAAAGGCAGTATACATGAAAAAGATAAAAAAAGAAGAAGTCGGAAAAGAGTGCAGGCCGGCAATAAAGATA
>Ga0256407_10012134_pt1 | contig 11776 bp, 17 predicted proteins | sample RumenRJG_04DNA_FD_193489 | JGI IMG/M metagenome (GOLD analysis project Ga0256407, IMG submission 193489) | Bovine rumen microbial communities from Lethbridge, Alberta, Canada - RJG_04 | ecosystem: Host-associated > Mammals > Digestive system > Stomach > Rumen | place: Canada: Alberta... | reverse complement strand
TGCAATCTTTGAACCAATTTAAGAAGTTTTGGTATTTTTGTGAATCAAATGGATTATTAGCCATATCTTTCCTCCTTAATATATTAGATAGAATAAATCTTTTAATTCATCTACTATCATTTTTTCTATATTCAGTATAACATCCTGGTAATCCTTAATCAATTGAGCATTGTTCATTTTAGATAGATTACCTTTAATATCTCTAACCATCTGATCTAATTTAGTCTCATTAGCTGTATCAGATGATGTATATTCAGATGAATCATTTCTTGATGCACTTGTTTTATCTTCATCTGAACTTGTGGTAGAAGATCCATAATTATTATCATTCTCAGATGTATTAACTTGCATTGTACTTAAATAATTAAGTTGAATATCATCACCAGAATCTATAGCTGAAGCCATAGCTTGTGGAGTGTTAGAGAATTTACTTACATCTTTTGAAGATGTATTATCATTTCCAATTGTATTAGAATCAGAAATAGACTTACTAGAAGTGTCTGAAGTAGAATCAGTTTTACTAGTTGATTCATTAGTTCGTAGTGTAGACTTATCAGATGTAAAGTCTTTTGTTTCTTTAACATGATAAGGATTAAGAAGATCAGAAGCAATTAGTTTAACTTGTGCATCATACAAAGCTTTATACTTTGGCATAATATCTTGCATTCTATCTTTTAAGAATAGAACCCATCTAGCAACAGAATCAACACAGATATTTCTTGTGTAATAAGATTCTAATATATGCTTTTCTAATGCTTTCTTATCAGATGCATCACCATAATAAGGATAATCAAAATCAAATATTTCAGGAACAGCTTCTTCAATTTTAGTATTAATTTTATTTAAAGCTGTTTTCCAATTTCCTAAGGACATCTTTTCAATTTCTTCCTCAGGATGTTTATCTCTATAGATCTGATCTACTATATCAGATACTTTTACTGTATAATCACTCATTATTATCCTCCTTTTCTTCTATGTTATCTTGTTGAACTTCAGATAAATATTGTGGAGTTTCTACTTTCATATTTAGATTGAACATTTTATTAATTTCATCTACAGCTTCTTGTCTTGTAGACATCCACATTTCTCTATTAATAGCTACTTGTTGCATCATGGCATTCATTTCACCCGATATCATTCTTTCTCTTTTTTCAACTGATCCAGAAATACCAAAGATATTAAAGAATTCATTTACAACAGTTTCTTTTTGTTTTTGAAGGTTCAATATTTCACTAGCTGAGACATTGAAATCCATGGTTTGTACTGATGATTCTGAAAATAAATCCTTATCAGGAAATATAACATAATAATCATCATCATATTGTCTCATTAATGTTTCTACAGAATTTTTCATTTGTTCAGTAGTTTTCATCATTAAAGGATGTTTCATAGCTCTAGTATTCATCTTTATAGCTAAATCTATATCAGATAATTTATCAGCATATTCATTAATATATTCTAAAGCCGAAGTTCTAGTTCTATTGGCATAAATCAATACACAGTCCTTATGAACATTATATTCTGGAAATATGATTTCTGTAGTTTTTCCAATAGGTTTAGCTCTAGTTGGATATCCATAGACATCATTTCCAGTTATAGCACCAGGAAGACAAAAATATTTTCCTAAAGCTTCATCATAGAAGAATATTCCAAAAGCTCCTAACATGATCTCTTTTTCCATCTGAGCCTCATTGATCTCATCAGGTAGTCCAGGATATTTGAACATATTAACAGCTAAGTTAGTAAGTCTCATAACCCAGTATTTGTACAGATAATTTTTTGTAATAAATTTCTTTTTTTGTTTACTTGCCATAATATATTACCTCATTATTAGTTCTACTATAATCGCCGATATAATCACCATGCCATAGTGTAATACCTTTCATAAATATATCTCTAATTTTCATTAAATCATCCATAGGTATATCGCCATAGACATTAGGTTCAGTCATTTTAATATAGTTCCAGCTTGTTCTAGTATGAAATGCTGGTACTTCTAACTTATTAACTTTATATCCATATTGTTTAAAATAAGATGTTAGTTTATCAGCATATTCACTTTTAATTGTTTTATAAATACAATAAAGTGTATTGCAGTCATACATATTATTAAATAAATAACTACCACCTAAACTTCTAGCAGTTGCTGGTATTTGTTCAGCATCCCTCTTTTTAGCCATAATATTAGCTATAGATGTTGCAAAATCTGTTTTAACAGAATTTAATGAATTTAATTTATTTGTTTCTGCAGTTCTTTTAGCATTTTCATATGCAATCTCATTAGTAATAATATCAGTGAATCCACTAACAACTTGTCCTCCACCTCCACCACTTAACATATTTAATAGCCCTGCACCAATTTGACCTGCACCCTGAATAGCACCCATAATTCCAGTATTATAGGCATTTTCCATTGCAGTAGAATAAGTTCTTTGTAGATTATCAGTTGATGTTTGCTGTAATAATCTGGCATTACTTTGTGCAACAGCTATAGAATTTGAATTAGATTGAATATATGAAGCTGTGTAATCATCAACAATTGGTACATTATCATTTGAATTATCAATTAAGATATATTCTCTTTGATAATCAGATGCATTACCTAGATAACCTTTTACAATATATCCCATTTTATTAATAAAATTAATTGTTCCTAGAACTCCTATTGTTATAGCATCATTATTAACATATTCCAATTTAATAATAGTTGAATCACCTCTTAAAGTTGTCAATTCCATAAATGAATATGGATACATATAAAGTTTTGATTCCTCATAATTTGGAAATTTACTATATTTTGTGAAATTTGAAATATATTCAAATATTTGATAATTTGGATTATTAGCTAAACAAAATGCTCTTAAACTTGTTCCTGCAACAATATTAGCTATATTTAATGTATAAGCAGGATAATTAATTGTCCATGTAGAACCATCTTTAGTGATACTCAAATTATTAAATGGAAGAAAAGGAATTATAATACAACTTACTAAACTATTTACTAAAGATGAATTGGTTCTGAAAGCATTTAAAATATCTTTAAATGATGAAATACTTACATCACCTTTAAAATTAACATCATTATAAGTTTTACCTGTATAAACAGGTACAATATAATATCCTATATTTGTAGCTAGTCCTTTAATTGAATATGATGGCGAAGAACCCTTAGTGCATCCTAATATTGCCCATGCAACATCTTCTAATTGAGTTATTTTTTCAATATAAGAAGTATCATACTCACTGCCATATTCTAAATTTTCAGGTATTGTATTTATTACAGGTTTATTATTTATAAATCTTGTTGTATGTTCTCTTTCAATAAAACTTTGTTTCCATTCCATATTGAATAAGAATGTTTGATAAACATCTAATTCATATCTGATATTGCTAACACCAGGATTAACATAATCAATACCTAAAACAAAAGCATAATACCATTTATTAGAATATTGTGGATTCTGCCATCTGAGATATTTAACATTAGCAATAGTATCAGCTTGATATCCAATTTGGATAGTACCTAAATTTTTTCTTTGATATGTACCATTTTCTAAAGTATGAGTTACCTTAGATGCAAAGAAATTATTTTGAGCTGTTACATTTTCAAAATAATATTGATGTGTATATGATAAATCAATATCTACATCAGATATCAATTCAATTCTTCCTTCAGGTTGAAATATAGCCATAGAATACCTCCTACTATAATTTATTATAACAAAATAAAAAGACTAGTAAATACTAGCCTTTTTATGCAAAGAAGGTCAATCAATTAAGCAACAGTAATTTCTTTAGTTGCAGTAACTGTATCTTTAACTACAGATGTAGCCTTAATTGTTAGAGATGCACCAGAGAATTTAGGTGATACAACTAGGTTACCATTTTGATTAATTGTAGCATATTGAGGATTGCCTACAATTTCCCAGATTACAGCTTGTGAAGATACAGCACCTTCACCTGTAACTGTAGCTTTATAGTTATAAACAGTACCATCTTTTGTAATAGAAGCTTCACCTGCAATAGCAACAGTTGAAGGATCAGTAATTTCACCAGTAACAAATGCAACAGCATTGTAGAAAGGTGATAAAGCCATAATACCTTGGTGATGGTAGTAATAGTTAGTTGTTAAGTGTCTAGCATTTAATCCTGTAGATGTAATATCTTTGTAAGTATCATAAATTTGGAAGAATGCTTTATCTACTAATAATGCTTGAACATTGTCCATTCCAGGGAATCCAGGAACTTCAACAACATTACCCATAAATTCAGCTTTTTCCATGTTGAATGCCTTAGCTAACACATCAACATCTAAAACAGCATTAATTTCAGGAGTTACTAGAACATATAAATCTTCAGGTCTAGCCCAGTTTAGAACACCCTTAGCATTGAAGCTTCTTGAAGGGAATCTCATAGACTTAACTAAAGATCTGATAGCCTTAACTAAAGTCTTAGCTGAAGTTTCATCAGTAACTGCTGTAACTGGTACTTGATAATATAAATTTTGACTATCTACATTAGCATAGTTACCTAATAATTTCATAGTTAGAGTGAAATCATCAATTTCATCACCATTGTAAAGTTGTCTCATTAATCCAGCCATGAATTTATCTAATTCTCTGTAAGACATGAAAGCTCTTCTAATTACTCTTTCATTTACAGTCAATGGATAAACTGTTTCCCTGTTGATCTTGTAGAATACTACATCAACATCAGGTTTAAATGTTGCCCATTGATCACCTGGATTGTCATTAGGTACTTCTTCTTCATATAAGAAGCCCTTAATAGGTTGAATGTAAACATCTTCAATAGTATCACCAAATTCCATCCATCCTTTGTAGAACATTTTTAAAGGTGATTCAAATGAATTGTAGTTTACATTTACTAAGCCGATATGGTTGATAAGTGAATATAAAAATTCATTAGCACCTGGCTTATAGTTCATTAAAGCATTACCAAAGTTTGCTAAATCAGCATCTGTATCGAATAATCCTTCAATTCTGTTTTGGAAATCAGAGTTCATATCAGCATATGTAGCTTTTAATACATCTTGCCATGTAGTACCCTGAGTTAGTCCATTTAAAGTATCTGCCATTTCTTTTTCCTCCTAATTTTTAGTTTCTATTTTGATATTCAGGTAGAATTAATTGATCAAAAGTTTTTACTGGTTCTTCATCAGGATCAGAATTTTTATCTTCATCTTCTGATGGTTTACCTTTTGGATTAGAGAATAGCTTATCAACAATTCTGTTCTTCAATTCTTCATGTTCCTTATTTCTTTTTTCAAGTTCATCTTTTAAAGATTGAATTTCAGTGTCTTTAGCATTTACCTCATCAATTACAGCTTGTAGATCTTCAGCAGAATATTTTGATTCTTCTGATGTATCTGTAGCTAGTCCAGTCATAAACTCTTTAAATTTTGATTCCATACCTTACCTCCATTTTATTAAATACTTTCTAATAAATCAATATTAAGTGCCTTATAGAATTCATCTATAGTCTTGAATCCTAATACAGTTGCAAATACCTTAGCATTACATACATGAATAGTCCTGACATCAAATTGATTATTACAAATGGCATATATTCTTGAATTAGAATATCTAGCTTTCTTAGAAAAGCTATAAACAGATAACCCTTTCTTTTCAATTAATGCTTTAAATAATTCACCTGTACTTTTAACTTTTTTCATACATCCTCCTTATCTAATTCCCAAAACTGTTAGTAAATCATACATATCATTTCTGATATAAACATCCTCATAGAATAAATATCCATTAGAGAATGCTCTTTTAATTTCTGTATTCACTCTGAGCTTTTTATCTGTAATAATCATCATATTAGGTTTGTAATCTTTAGTTGTGTAGCATATTGTAGTTACATCATTATTAGTTTTATTAGAGACTATTAACTCAAAGTCTTCCTGATTGAACCATACACCATACTTTTTATCTTTCCATTGAATATTAAATTGAAGTATTCCATTTTTAGGTCTAGGTTTAATAAAATCATCTGTAGCATCTTCAAATTTATTTTGTAATGCCATTTCATCATACATAGTACCTTTAACCATCTTGGCAAATTTACTCTGAGATCTCATTTCAATAAATTTCTCATTATCATAAACATTCAATAATACAGTACCATCTTGAGTTACCTGGAAGCCTGATTCCATTGGAGTAAATTTAAAGAAGGTAAAATAAGGATTACTCCAACTTATAGCATTAGCTAGACATAAACATCTACAGCCTTCTCTATGCCTGAATACTGTATCCATAAAAGAATAAAGTTTAATAGGTTCATTAGGTAAATAGTGCTGATATCCTTTTTCAATAATAAATTCATCAAAAATAATCGTGTCATAATCTGAATAGACTGTACCTTTTTTAGATTGCTGAACTGTTAGATACATAGCTTGACCACAATGTAGTCCATCAATATAAAATTGTCTACCTTTAACAGCAAATTCATGATTCTTCATTTTAGGATCATCTTGAATCTGAACAAAGAAATTAGCTAAATCATCACCATTTACTTCTTCTTTAAATCTTCTTAAATAGATAAACTTTTTACCTGTTTTAAGAAAGTGATTCACACACCATACTTTACATCCATAAGTTTTACCAACACCTCTAAATCCAACTATAAAGCTTAGAAGTGCATTGAAAGATAATACTTTATCAGGATTAAACCAAATATCTTTATCCTGAATATTTTCTTTTTTACTCATAATAAATCTTCATTCTTAACTAGTTTAAATATAAGTGATTCCAAAGTATGATCATGAACCTTAATTATTTCTGTAAATGGAATAGGAATTTCAATTTCATTGTTTTGTGAATCTCTGAATTTAAGCCATATAGCATCATCTCTAAATTCAGGTTCTTTAGCCCATTTAACCTTATTTGAATAGCATAATATTTGTCCTATTACAATACAAATTTTTTCATATAAATCTTTCACAATTTACCTCCTATATCATTTTACAATATCATATTATAAAAAGAAAGCCTATCAAAATATGACAGGCATTTCTTATTGAAAGGACGCAGATCGCAATGAACATAAGCCTACTGTACCACCAGTAATATAAGTATGAGGTTACAAGCCTTGGTGACAATACTTATACTTTTAACTTATTACTTTCAAAGCACCTACACTTTTATTATAACAAATGCCTTATCATTCAACAATTTTATTAATTTCAAAATCTTTAATCGTAAATTCAGTATCTTCTAAGATTACACCCCCAGGAACATTTTTAGGTATTAATTTACCTGATTCAGTAAATCCAGCCTTAAAATTATCAAAGGTAACTTTTTCCTTAATACGATCAGGCATACCAGCACATTTAACATTCAGATGATAATATTTATTACCTCTTTTATAAATCAAAGCTGAAGGTTCTTTACTTTTCTTATTTTCTAAATACTTTTCTCTAGTAGTAAGTTCTTCTTCAACATAAGACTTAGCTTTTAGAAATCTACCTCTTTCAAAGTTAGATTCATTCTTCCAATATCCTAATTTCTTATCATCTATTACTTTAGACATTTCTTCAGGTTCATAATCACCATCTAAATGCACAGAATCTGTATCAGCATAAATGAATCTATCATACTCCATCTGAGCTGTTCTGATCGTTTTATTTCTCGCATATGCTGTGCAAAATATCCCTACTGGAATATAAACAGCATCTTTGGTATATTTCTTCTGAACTATATACTTAACGGCATCATCTTCAACTACAGGAATTTTTTCAATAATATCTGGTGATGTAGCAAATTTACCATATAAATTATTAAGCATAAGTTTAGCTAATTGTTTAATAGCTCCAGAAGAATTTTCTTTGACTTTATACCAGGTATCAATATAATCATCAAACATACCCTGCATAGCTTCAAAACACCAATAACAGATCCAATCAATATTCCATACATCATAATGTTCAAAGAATAAATCTAAATCTACATTACACAAAGTTAGATCAACAATGCCTTTAGAATCAACCAGATATTCATTGCCATTGTAATAAAGTGAATTTTTAACTTGAATCATAGGTAAATATCCTTTTTTAAGTTTAAATTCACAACTAAATTTTTGAACATACAAAGGTCTGGATGCATCCTTCTTGTATTTACCATAATCAAATCTAGGAAGTCCTATAGGATATAAATTTTCTTTAGCCCTCATAGCCCATGGATATAAACTATTAACATCATAAACTTTACCCTTTTTAATATCTTTATTCTGATATTTAGGATTAACATATACCCAACCACCTCTATAAGCTTTTCTTAATAGATGGTCTGTTTCAGGATCAATTATAGGAAATCTTCTTTTAAATTCAGATTCACCTATCATCTTCTTATATGAACTTAAAGCATCTGAACCTATAGTCATTTTAGTAAGTCCCTGATCAAATTGAATAGCTAATGCTCTAGCCATTATCTCAACATCATTTCTCAGATAATCTTTTTCATCCTTAGTAAATATATGCCCTCTTTCTCTAGGAGCTAAATAATCCATTTTAAGCTTCTGAATAGGAAGTTGAAAATCCTTAGCTATCTTTTTAACAGTAAATGGCAATTTCTTTAATGAATCATAAAATACTACTTTCTGATAATAGTGCCTTTTACCCCATGTTTTACGATTAAAACATACTTCCATTTTATATATCTGATTATCACCATTAATTAGAGTATTAAAAGTTAGTGCTTTTAAATTATCACTATCTACATATCTGAATCCTGTTTTCAACAAATACCAAATTATAAACTGACTATCAAATCTTAAATTATGGAAATAGATCTCACAATTAGCTAATTCTCTAACTTTATTGATAAAGCTAACAATATCATTTCCATAATAAATCTCATTAAGATTATTGATACTACAAATAGCCCATGCCCATACCCTGCAATCATTAGGATCTGGAGTAGTCTCAAAATCGGCAGTATATTTAATCTTCATCCAAGATATCTCTAAATTGTTTATATTTTGGATCTTGCCTGAAAGCTTTTATTTCACTTTTAATCTGTTCTCTTTTTAATTTTTCATCAATTTGTGAATATATAAAATCAAAATCAAATACACCAGATAAATAGAATAATCCTAAAAAATCAACTGCATCAATATTTTCTTCTTTTAATAATTTCTTAATACTCTTAGCAAAATAAGTGCTAGTCTTATCAGCTAAGCCTTTTAACCAGTTTTTCTCTAGATTCTGAATCCTGGTATGAGTTGTATCTACAGCTCTACCTTTCATTTTTGTATATTCACTTTTAAATCTTTCAGGAGTAAAAATATAATCTCTATATTGACCTTTTCCTACTTCACCTATAGGACTTTTTCTACCTCTAATAAAGATTCTATATCCATAAAAATCAGAAGACTTAGTAACTGTAGCATTATAAATATTAGACTTTTCTTTGATTAATTTATCATCAACTTGTCTATAATAACTATAACCACCAACTGATTCTATTGCCTTAGCAACTTTCTTTCTGAATCTATTCTCAGCTTTAATTTCTTCTACTGCACTTTTAAATACAGTTGAAGGCATATATACAGGAACTTCTTTACCACCTTCAATTGTTGTACCTAAATTCTTCATATGATATTTTCTAGACAAAAATTCATTTAAAGTATTTAATTGTTGTTTAGCTGATTGTCTTGTCATTTCTTCAGGAAGATTAAGCATTCTTTTATCAAATCCAAAATCAGATACATCAACATCAGGATCTTTTAATTTAATATTGCGAAGCTTTCTTTCTACCTTTTTTAATGTTTCATCTAACTCTTTATATAGTTTTGAATTTTTACTCAATTGTGCCATATTTACACTCCAATATTTCTAATCTAGCAATAACTCTAGATAATATGTGCTGATACTGTTTATTTGTAATATAACTAAATAATAAATCCTTATCAGCCTGAATTACTTGTTGTCTTAAAAATAGTAAATCTTGAATATCCTGTTCCTTACTTTGATTCCACATTGCTTAACCTCCTAATCTCTATATTTCTCAATAATTGAATTAGCTTCTATTTTAACTAAATTCTGATCTATTAATTTCATAGCCTCAGCTAATGTTACCTGGATGCCTTTAATATAACCTTCATTAAATTGCTCTAGTTTAGATTCATAATGATCAGATGTATGAAATTTCTTCACAAAATCTATTTCTTTAGTCATTATTTCTGATAACTGCATATATAATTCTAAATCAGTCATATAAATCCTCACTTTCTAACTGAACTATCTTCATCATTACTCCTTCTTATTTTAACAATATCATTAAAGTCTATTTCTAGCCATTCCTCTAACATTGTTTTTAATACGAACAAACTTCCCAACAATATAACAATCAAACTGACTATGAGAATTAAGAATATTAATGTATTGAATATGAATTGATTAATTACTTGCATTTTCTTTTCTCCAATCTTCAATCAATGCTAGTAAAGTATTGCTTTCAATAGACATACCAACACCAACATACCCTTTAACTATTTTTCTTATGTATTTAATAGGAATAGCCTCAACTTCTTTTTGACTTTCGATAAGTTTAATGCTTGAAGGTGTATAGTGTCTTTGTTTGACTTCTTTTAAGAATTTGTCTTTGTCTATTAATCTCATTGCTTTCTCCCTACCAATTCATCAAGTGATATTTTGAAGTAATCTGCTATCTTAATAGCGATAGTTAATGATATTTTTCTTTCTTGGCACACCAATCTACTCATATGCACTTCACTTATTTTTAGTTTTTTAGCAAAGTCTTTTTGTAGCATATTCTCTTTTTTAAGTTCTTCTTTTAACTTATTGACTATGTTCTGTTGATAATTCATTCTTCTTCTCCTAATATTTCATCAATACAAGCATTCCAGCCATCACCATATTCATAATCAATATAACCTTCTATTTTTTGTGGTAAAGGTTTTAAAGGGCAAACCTTTGGTCTTTGTTCTTTTCTATAATCGCCTTTAAGACAACCCTTACGAACTAATTTGTTGCAGTCTTTACAATTTGATGGCATATCAATTACTAATATTGCTTTCATATTCCTCCATATCTTCGTACCAGTATTGTATTAATTCGTTCATTGCGTTTATTCTTGCAGTACACCATAGGTCATTAACTAATTCTTTTCCTTTTCTTCAGGATGGCTTTTGCAGTATTCCAAAGCCTCAATTCTTTCTTTAATGTATTTAATTGGTATTGGTTTCATATTTTCCTCCTTTTAAGAAGGGATGGAATTAACCATCCCTTTATAATTATTCAGCAAATGGATAACCTAAATCTTCAATCTTTTCTGCTGACATCTCTTTTCTTTCCCATTTACCATCTTTTTGAGCTGGTGGAATAGATTGAGATAATTTAATTTCTTCACCATTTACAGGAAGACTTACAATGAATCCTGTACGATCAGAATTAACTCTAACTAATTTACTAGAGATCATGAATGTAATATCATCATGTTCTGCTAAAGCAAATGCTAGAGAACACTTACCAGAATCTGAATTATAGATCATAGTAAGTTTACTAGAAGGGATAAGAATTCTTCTCCATTCTACCTTTGGTGCTGAAGTTCCAGCTTTGTTAGTTTTTTCAGTTTTTAATGCCATATTTATTCCTCCTTATATTATTGGCTGTCTACCTGATCTAACTACAGGTGACAACATCATACTATCGCATTTTAATATCATTGTCAAGTGTGAATTTAATGTTATTTCTAATAACAAAATTATTGCATCAGATTATGTTGTGTTATTTTAA
>Ga0256407_10012133_pt1 | contig 11778 bp, 10 predicted proteins | sample RumenRJG_04DNA_FD_193489 | JGI IMG/M metagenome (GOLD analysis project Ga0256407, IMG submission 193489) | Bovine rumen microbial communities from Lethbridge, Alberta, Canada - RJG_04 | ecosystem: Host-associated > Mammals > Digestive system > Stomach > Rumen | place: Canada: Alberta... | reverse complement strand
TGCGGGAACCGGTAGACGAGAATGATTTTTTTCTCCGGATCGATAATCCAATATTCAAGTACACCGGATTCAGCGTATTTTAACAGCAGGTGGAAATCCAATGCCTTCAGGCGGTGGGAGGAGCCGTCTATAGCGCTTTTTTCAAAACATTCCGGTCGAAACAGCTGAACGGAATTTTTCTTCATCCAGGGGGTCTTGTGAGACAACTGTCAGTTGGACGCTCTTGTTGTCTTCTTCTCCGGCTATCTTTGATTTGATGTATTCCTTTACATCGTGGTCGAATTCGGCTTCAGGACTGAAGTTCGTGTACAGAGACTTTTCGTCCTCTACAACTAGTATGATATTCATCTGTTCTACATGATGCATTTCTTTACTCCAACAATGATTTTTACCAGGAACCGGAAACGGTTTTTTCAGTGTCGCTTCCCAGGCGACCACAGGGGGCTCCGGATGGGTTATCCTGTAATCACATTAAGAAAGTTCGATATTTACAGAATAAATATAGCATAACGAACCAAAGAGAACATATTGTAATGGCTGATATCAAAATAAGAATTAAAAAACCGTTATGGTGTGTTGAGACAGAATGGAGAGTTCATGATGAAAACGATTTATAAAAATCACGTTTTTGAGAACCTGCTCCTGCCGGGGGAAACATCGCAGGACGCAGAACAGAATGTAAACCGTAAAGATGATATCAGATAAAGCGGCGTAACCAGCAAGCCCTTTGCCGGTTATGACGCCGGAGAGGGGGTGCAGCATGATGAGAATTCCTTACATCAACATGATTGCTACCGGTGAGAACATCAACCGTATGCGTATGGAAGCCGGTTTTTCCGTTAGAGAGATGCAGGCCGTGTTCGGCTTCGCTACTCCGCAGGCTATCTACAAGTGGATCCACGGCACAGCAATGCCGACCATCGATAACTTAGTCATCCTTGCTGCCGTTTTGGGCGTGACAATGGACGAGATCATCGTCGTTGATACTCCCGCCAGCAAGTGCGGATGACGATCAGTAGACGGGGACGATTCTTCGTCCCGGATACAGAAGAGAGGCAGGGGAAGGAGACAGAGAACCTTTCCCTGTTTCTTTTTTCGTTTTGCGGCTTTTTAGAGCAGAGCGGCAATCTTTTTTGCCAGTGCCATGATGGTCAGAATCGGAGGGTTGCCCATTGCTTTCGGCAGGATCGTGGCGTCCGCCACGTAGAGATTGTCCGGAAGCCCGGAATGATGCAGGGAGTCTTTTTCTGCCCCTGTCAGAGGCGGCATGCCGCCGGGATGGCCGGCATTCAGGGTGCCCGCAAACTGCTTTTCTTCCGGGATTCCCATGTGGATCAGGATCCTTCGCACCAGGGTGACTGCCTCCTCCATGCGGCGGCGGTCAGCTTCAGTCATCTGCTTGTCGAGCCTCTTGCCGCTGATGCTGCCGGTTTCTTCATCGGCCAGTTTGATCGTTTCGCGAAGCAAAATTGGAATCGCCGAACGCAACGTTATCGTCACACCATGGTCAGGGTGTGACGAGTAACGACAGGGACCGTACCTTGTGTCCCCATTGAGCATCTTTTAAAATGCTGTATAATAAATGGATATGATGAGTATTCCGTCAGTAAGATCAGAAGGCATTCTGGCAAAAAGGCGAGGCCGTGATCCGGCACATCATCAGGTCGTATTTTTATTCTTCATCGCGCAATACCCATGACTTCAGTCGTGGGATACGCGGGGCGCAAGACTCGCGGGCGAGTCTTGAATGTTTTTGTGAATGGGTAAACCCTGGGGGGATATATGAAAAAAGTTTTTTTGCTGGACAACGCCGGAGTGGATTCAATCTCTTCCCTGATGGAGGAATGGTCGGGGAAAAACGGAGTAAATGATAAAACTGCTATCCGGCTGAGGCTGACGATGGAGGAGATGCTGATCAGGATCAGCAAGCGGTTCAATGGCAGTAAAAAGGGGACGCTGATTATAGGGAAGCGCTTCGGAAAGCCCTACTTTAAAGTGCGGTACAGGGGGGAGAGTTATGACCCCACAAAGGCGGATCCGGGGAATGAATGGGCCAACAGGATGCTTGGGAAAATAGGCCTGGCTCCGATGTGGTCCTATCGGGATGGGATGAATGAGATTTGTCTTTACGGACCTGCCCGGACAGTCCGGACGGAAACCCGGCTGGGGATCGCCGCGATTCTGGCAATTGTGCTGGGCCTGGCAGGGGCAGCCATTCCGGCGGCATTGACGGAAATCATTTCCGACTTCGTGTTTGATCCGGTTTCCGGCGCTTTCATGGGGGTGCTCAATACCTTTATCGGCCTGCTGGTTTTCCTCTCTGTGGTGACAGGCATATGCTCGATCGGGACAATCTCCGATTTCAGCAAAATGGGGAAAAATGTTCTCTTAAGTGTACTCCGGAACACATTCGTGGGCACAGGACTTTGCATGCTGCTGATGATTCCTTTTTTTCACTTTGGGACAGGGACTGTGGCGGGAGGAAGTTCACAGGCTGAAGAGATTGTAGAGCTTTTGTTTTCCATCTTTCCATCCAACCCCATATCGCCCTTTCAGGATAGAAATATGCTGCAGATCGTTTTCCTGGCTATACTGACAGGCTGCAGTCTTCTGGTGCTGGGAGAACAGATTGGAGCGGTGAGAGAGATGCTGGAGCAGCTGAATCTCCTGGTCAGCTCTTTGGTACAGGGTATATGCAGATTTCTTCCTCTTTACATTTTTGCCTCCCTCACATTAATGCTGTGGGAGAACGGGATCGGGATTTTCTTCATGCTGTGGAAGCCGCTGGTCATTTATCTGCTGATGGGCGTGCTGATGCTGGCGGGAAAGATGGCATGGACTGCGTTCAGGCTTCATATCAATCCTTTCAGGGTCCTGGGAAAAATAAAGTCATCGATGATAATCGGGTTTACGACATGCTCAACCTCCGCAGCATTTGCGACAATTCTGGACATAAATGAGAAAGAGCTGGGCATTTCCCAAAAGCTCAGCAGGTTCGCGACTTCCATACTCAGTCTGTTTGAGGCGACAACGCACGGAACCATATTCGCGGTCATTATCTGTTATCTTGCGGAATATTACGGTATGCCGGTCAATATCGGCTGGCTCGTGACGGCCTGGATCATGTGTTCAATCTTCAGTATGACGCTTCCGCCGGTGTCGGGAGGAACGCTGGTGGTGACCGGAGTACTCATGACACAGCTGAACATCCCGGGAGAAGGGCTGGTTGTGGCAGGCCTGCTCAGCATGATCCTGGACTTTGTCGGGACGGGCCTCAGGATCGGGCTGATTCATTTTGAACTCCTGCTTCGGGCGGATCATCTGAAAATGTGGGACCGCTCTGTCCTGGACTGATCTCTGCGGAAGACTGCTGATCAGTTCCGGAGGATCAGCTCCGGAAGATCGGATTCAAGAGGAACGGGAGTGATAACACGACAATTATTAAGCGAGGCAGGATCTGTGGAAATGATGAGAGATGCCGGAACCGGGGACGTGCGGCTGTCGGTGATCATACCGACATACAATTGTAAAGCATATCTGAAGGAGTGTCTGAATTCGGTGTCCAGCCAGCTTCCCGAAGACTGTGAAGTGATCGCTGTAGATGACGGCTCCGATGACGGTACTGCAGAGCTTCTTTCCTCATACCCGGGTACACGGAAAAACCTGCGTGTGCTGCTGCGGGCACACCGGGGCGCGTCCGGCGCGAGAAACGCCGGTCTTGCTGCTGCCAGAGGATCTTTTGTGACCTTTCTTGACTGCGACGACCGCCTTCAGCAGGGATTTTTGGAAAAAAGCCTTCCCATGCTGGAGCTGGAAGCCGATCTCTATATCTTCGGCATAGAGAGGATCCTGCTCTCCGGCGGGAGAGAGGTCTGGACAGTCCGCGACAATACCTATCCCGACGCGGCGGCCTTTGCCGACACCTACATACGCATCCGGCAGCTCCTCATCTACTCGAACTGCAATAAATTTTACCGCAGAAGCATCATAGAGCGGCTGGGCCTCCGTTTTGAAGAAGGCGTGTCCTTTGGAGAGGACCGGCTGTTCAATTACAGCTTCCTGAAGGGATGCGGACAAATTGTGACATCAGAGCATCTCATGCTGGAGTACGTTCAGCGCAGCGCCGAGAGCATGTCTACGAGACATATTCCGGGCTATTTTGAACAGGCGCTGGCTCTCCACAGGGCAAAGACACAATGTTTCCTTTCCCTGTCCCGGGGGACGAGCGCTGAGGAACGGAGGATTTTTGCCGCCGGCGATCTTGCCGCGGAGATCGGGTTAACCCTGAACCGCTTCCGGGATCATCCCGGGGAAGAGGCGGAGAACATGCCCGCGGTCAACACGCTGGTGTTCGGCCTTCTGCCGGAACTGGAGACGCAGCTGCGCGAGGCCGGCATTTCCGACCCGGAGTCCTGGCATCTGACGCAGGAAGGCCGCTCGTTCGTTCTGGGACGCATGCGGTCATGCCGGCAGTACTCAGGCGAAGCGGGAGCGAGGGGGGAGCGAAGCGATGTATAAGCGATGTGCAGCTTATTCATACGCTCATGCCGAAGCGGACTACGGGAACAAGGAAAACACAATTTATTTTCTTTTGGAGAATTTTAGACGGAAAGATATAAGTAAGCGTAAGCAAGAGGTAAGTATAAACCGCGCGCCTTTTACCAGGGAGCGATTACTCGGAAGAAAGGGACGTTCTTAGATATGCGGAAGAAAATTCGCTACCGTAACGCGCAGCAGGAGTCGGAATACGGGTCAGCCTGCCTGGCCATGCTGGCGGATTATTATGGAAAATATATTTCACTGTTCCAGGCTGCCCAAGTGTGCGACGTGACGCAGGAAGGCTGTTCGATGGAACAGATCCGCGATGGAGCGGACGCGCTTGGCTTTCAATGCAAATTCAGAGAGGACGGGGCGGAGGGGCTCTTATCGGCTGACCTGCCCTGTATTGTGAGCGTGGACGGCAAATACTCGGTGCTTTCAAAGATCAACGGCAAAAAGGCTGTACTGTATCTGCCGGACCAGGGACGTGTCACTATGAAGCGCACAGAATTCGACCAGGCGTGCGGATCACGAATCCTGCTGATGCGTCCTTCTAAAACCGGCTTTAAACCTGAAAAGGAAAAGCCTTCTGTCGCTGCCTTCGCCCTGCGTCTGGTGATCAGGGACAATCTCCGCCGGACTATACTATATAGCCTGCTCCTCTGGGGAGTATCGATGCTTATGCTGGCCATTACACAGCTGTCGAGCGATTTCACGGACAGCTTTTTTTCCGTGGCTGTCGATCAGGCTGTTGAAAGCCTGAAGGCCGGGGAAATGGGCAGTCAGCTGGCTATGCTTATCATCAGCCTGATCATAATGCTGATTCTGGAGGTATTCCTTGTCTATGTGTTTTCACGATTTTCCGAAAAGATTTCCACAGGCTGCCGCAGGAGCTTCTTATGGTCGGCCATTAATCTGCCCCTCGATGAGTATCAGCTGCGTTCGGACGGGTATTTTATGGGAAGTGAGGATCAGGTGATCAGCGTGAGCTACTTTCTGTCAAAGCAGATAGTGGAAGTGATTCTGCGGCCCCTGCTCGCTGCCGGTTTCCTTGTTCTAATGGCCAGGGTATCCATTTCCTGCTGCCTGGTCGTTCTGTGCTCCGTGGCCATTATGGCGGCTGCCAGCATCATCTCCTCCGGATATGAGGACAGGTACGGGCGCATCGTTTTCGCCGGGCAGAATAAAGAAAGCGGTTTTCTGCTGGAGGGACTTAAGGCGATCCGCAGTATCCGGAATTCCGGATCGGAATTTATGTTTTTCAGAGAGTATGTGCGTCTGAACCGGGAGTCAGCCAAAACGCTGCGGAAATATAATGAGGTAAAAAAGATATTCGCGGACCTTCCCATGTCCATCGACAATTTTAACAAGCTCCTGCTGATTCTGATTGGAATATTCAATGTCTTCAGGGGCCGCATGACCTTTGGACAGCTGGTCTACGTCCACGGAATTTATTGCATCGTGTCCGGTTATATCCGCAGTACCGTCCATTCCGCCCAGGATATTCTGAGCCTGAGGTATCAGCTTGAAAACATGAAAGAAATCTGCGAGGAAGCGGAGCGGTACGGTACATCAGGAGGAGAAAGCTCCGGGTCCCGGGCCTCTTCGGAAACGGAGACAGATTCCGAAGAGGAATTCAGGAAACTGGAGGGACATATCTGTCTTTCGCATGTGAGTTTCGGTTACAGCCGGCGGGCGGGTGAAGTCATCAAAGATGTTTCCATAGACATCCCCGCAGGAAGCAGCGTTGCGTTTGTCGGAGCTTCCGGCTGTGGAAAGACGACACTGAAAAAGCTGATCTGCGGCCGGTACCAGCCGTGGAAAGGAGAGATTTTCTACGACGGACACCCCGCCGGAGAAGTTCCGAAACAGGTTCTTTCCGGCTCGATCGCCTCGGTGGACCAGCAGATCATCCTGTTCGAGGATACCATTATGAACAACATCAAGATGTGGGATCCAACGCAGTACGATTTTGATGCCATTCTTGCCGCCAGAGACGCGGAGATCCACAATGATATCATCCGGCGCGAACGCGGTTACAAAGCACTTCTTTCGGAGAATGGAAACAATCTGTCCGGCGGTCAGAGGCAGCGCATCGAGATTGCAAGGGCGCTTTCCATGGACCCGTCTGTCCTTGTGCTGGATGAGGCCACAAGCGCACTCGATACCATCGTTGAGAAGCGGATCGTGGATCACGTGCGGGGCAGGGGCATTACCACGATCGTCGTGGCGCACCGGCTCTCAACGATCCGGGACTGTGACTGTATATACGTTTTCGATGCCGGGCGCATCATCGGGCAGGGAACGCACGATGAACTCATGCGTTCCTGTGAACTGTATCAAAGGCTCGTGACAGTGGCATAAAAGGAGATAAGGCCGATGGGCAATCTTTTTACAAGACAGATCAGGAAAAGAGCGCAGGCAGATGAAGAAATGCGCAGGAGGGCAGATAGCCTGATCAACGAAGCCATTACCAGAAAAAAAACGAGAGATGTCTTTGAAGAGGTGAACTCCAATGAAGAGGCTCTGGGTGAAATTCTCTCCATATGCGGGATTGAAGAAGACCGGCTGGACAATCTGGAAAATGAAGACATCCTGTTTACACGGGTGGAGACGGATCCGGACTGGTACCGCTGTCAGACCGGCTGTTGTATCGGGATAGACACAGAAGGAAAATATGTCGCTCTGGTGCCGGGACTGTTCCTCGACTATTATTATTATGATGCCGACGGGAAAAAACAGCGGGTCAACAAAAAGAACGCAGGCAGGTTTACCAGAGTCTACTGTCTTTGCCGGCTGCTGCCGGACCGAACGCTGTTCATTCCGGACCTTCTGAGATATCTTCTGAGCTTTCTGCGGCGGAAGAACCTGATCAGCTTTATTGTTATCACACTGGCCGCAGGTATACTGGGGCTGGTTTTTCCACGTACAGTGACCGCTCTCATGAACACAGCGGATCCATCGGCGGCGGGAGGCACATTAAGAACAGATTTCATAACAAAAGTCGCTGTTCTCTGCCTTCTTGCGGAATTGTTACGTCTTTTACTGAATATGCTGCTCGCCGTGTTCGGGAGCGGATTCACCAACATGGTATGCTACAATATCAAAAACGCTGCCCTGATCCGCTATCTCTCCGACAGCGGCGAAAATTCGCAGCAGGATACCACAGAGGTCTGGAACGCGATCAACAGAAGCGTCCCGGAATTCACTGAGAGTCTTCTGAGTTCCGGAATAAACATGATCCCGCATCTTGTCTTCGTTGTCTTTTATTGTCTCGCTGCTGCTTACTATCTGGGCAAGACCAGTCTGTGGATGTTCCTTGTGCTGGCGGTCCTTGCTCTCTCTCTGTGGATCGTCAATACGCGCTTTGACCACTGGTATTCGCTGACCGTGAAAAACTACTTCCGGGGCACCGGTATCCTGTTTCAAATATTCAGGGGAATTGAAAAGATCCGGAGCCGGGAGGCACAGAAACGGGTCTATCTGAAATGGGCGCAGACATACTCCGAGGAGGCATTTTGCGACAGGTACAGGAAAAAATGGCAGAGCGCCGGATTGGGGGTACAGGATTTTGTCGGCCCCGCTATGACAGTCGTTCTGATCCTGGCTGTTACCCGCAGGCCTGTCTCCGGTTCCGCTTTTTTCACAGGAACCCTGCTCGCGGGGCTTCTGGCAGGTCAGACTGCGGAACTGATCCTGGACGTGGAACGGATCGTAAATTCCAGATCTCTCTGGCAGACAATCTCTTTCCTCTTTGTAAAAGAGGAAAAAGAAAAGAAGGTGAAATGCACCGAATTCAAGCCGAGAGTGCGGGTGGAAAAGGTTTCCTTCTCTTATCCGGGCATGGACATGCTCCTGAAAAACATCTCTTTTGAAGTGAAGGAAGGAGAATATATAGGGATCGTCGGTATGTCCGGATGCGGAAAGAGTACACTGCTGAAGCTTATGATGGGCATTCTGCATCCGAATAAAGGGGAGATCAGCTACGACAAATACGCGCTTTCCGAAACGGATGCCAGAAGCATTCTTCAAAATATAGGTATTGTTCTGCAAAATGAAACCCTGATTCCCGGCACCATACGCCAGAACCTGATGATGCAGCCCCGCCCGGTCACGGAAGAAAGCATGTGGAAGACGCTGGAAAAAGTCGGCATCGCCGACCTGATCCGCAGTTTTCCCAACGGTCTGGATACAGAGCTCAAGTCGTCTGATTCTCATATGTCAGGGGGGCAGACGCAGAAGCTCCTGATCGCCAGGGCTATCATCTCCGAACCCCGCATGCTCATATTTGATGAAGCCACCAGCGCGCTTGACAACGTTTCGCAGCAGGAGATCAAGGATGTGCTGGACGCCATGAACTGCACGCGGATCGTGGTTGCCCACCGCCTCTCGACGGTTAGGGACTGCGACCGGATTCTCCTGCTGGATGATGGCATCATCAGCCAGGAGGGGACCTACGAGGAACTGATGGCCTCCAATGAACTTTTCCGGGAGATGGTTATGTGCCAGAGCCTGTAAAAAGAAACCCGCTTCACCCTGGGTGGATTTCACCGGTGAAGCGGGTTTTCTTATGACACGGCCGTGTAATGTATTTTCCGTTTCTGCCCTGTTAATGACACGGCTCGTGTAATTTATTCTTCATCGCGCAATGCCTGTGACTTCAGTCTTGGGATACGCGGGCAAAAGTCTTCGACGGAAACTCACTTCATCGTGTGTACAATCCCGCGGCTGTTCTGCATGGCAGCAGGACATGTGGGAGGGACATGCCGGAGTGGTCTTATTTACATGGCTTTATGTTTTCTCAGGTCTTCATTCGCCTTTTCGACATTGAGTCTTGTCAGGATCAGGGTGATGAGAAGGTTGAAGATCATGGGCATCCACAGATACATGATGTGGAGCATGTTCATGGTGGACGCTGTCTGCTGGGCTGCGCCGCCGACATATCCGCTGAAGGCCAGAAGCCATCCGGCGAGGGCTGTACCGATGCCGCCGCCCAGCTTTGTGCCGAGTGAGGTGCAGGAATACATAGTGCCGTCAACACGCTTTCCGTGTGTGAGGTAAGTATATTCCGAGCAGGTCGCGATCAGTGCGTTCATGTCACCCTGCAGGGGGCTCATGCCGATCGCAGCGAGGGCTGTGCAGGCCAGCATGAGAGGAACGGAGCCCATATAACCCGCGATCACAACGCCCAGTCGTCCTAAGGTGCCCAGCGTGTAGCCCATGAGATTAAGTTTGTACATGCCTCCGAACCTGGCAACCAGGGAGGGGGTGAACAGGAGTCCTATGATCATGGGAATATTGATGGCCCAGGAGAAAACACCCAGGAGGTTGGCGTTTTTCAGCACATAGGTCATGTAATAAATACCCATATTCAGGGTCGCGGTATAGATCTGCATCAGGATATAAAAGCGCAGATCATCAGATAATATTTGTTCTGGACCAGCAGCTTGAAGGCGTCGATCAGGTTGTACTTTTCCTCAAGGCCCTCATCCTGCTGAACATCTTCGCCCTCCGCCAGCTCTTCCGGGGAAAGTTCCCTGACAGACATAACGGACAGCGTGTTGGAAATCACACCTACGATGGCGTAGATGATCGCTACAGTGCGCCATGCCGCCGCACCGCCGCCGAAGCGGGCTACCAGTCCGACCGTGATGGTCTGGATCAGCATGCTGGTGCCGAAAGCGAACATAAAGCGGATGGAACCCATCTGGACACGCTCATGGTTGTTTTTGGTGATCAGGGCTGTCAGGGCGGAGTAGGCGATGTTGTTGGCCGTGTAGAAGCCAGCATTTAAAAGTGTGTAAGCGATAAAGAACCAGGCATACTGGGCAGTGGGACTGGCGTTGGCAGGAATACAGAAGATAGCTACCAGGCAGATTGCACAGCCGAAATATCCGTAGAGCATCCAGGGACGGGCCTTTCCCATTTTGGTGTTGGTCTTATCGATCAGGGACCCGAAAAAGATGTCGCTGACACCGTCAAAGAGCTTGGATATGGCGATCAGTGTGCCGACGACACCTGCGTTCATACCGACCGTGTCTGTCAGGAAAATCATGACAAACGCGGACAGAAGGGCATAGACCACGTTTCCGGCTATATCGCCGGAGCCGTACCCTATTTTGTTATACCATTTCAAATAAGTCTTTTCTTTATTCTGGCTCATTTTTCTTCCCCCGTTTTTGTTTTTTCACCGCGCAATACCCGTGACTTCAGACGCGGGACAGGCGCGCAAAAAAGGAAACTCGCTTCATCGCGCGGCACTTTCAATAAGCCGCGCCGTCCGGTCCGGGTTTTCGCGCGCAGAAGCACGCGAAAACCAATAAAAGCCGGTTTATGAGTAACTTGTAATATCCGTACGTTCGCTGTTTTACAACATCTCCGGTTTCAGAATAAATGTAAAGTGGTAGTTATCAGAGCAGACTCTGTATTCCGGCAGAAGATCGGGGCCGCAGCTCTTGGATCCTATGCCGGCCATCTGATGGTCTATGCACAGGACTGTGCTGCCGCAGGGCTCCAGCTCGTAGTTGTGAGGTTTTTGCTCCAGCTCTTCCTGCGTAAAAGCGGAGACGTTGAAGGAAAAGGTCCGGCCGGGATCCTCGTCCGCACAGGCGGCAGTGAGGCGCATGCCGTTTCCCTCGACAGATACGTAGTCGCAGTCCCAGTGGCTGCCGCTTTCCTGAGGCCGGATGTAATCTTCATGCATGGACGCGGGGGTTCCCTCGAAGCAGCCGTGGTGTCCGGAGTGATGCTTGTCGATATAGGTTTCTCCGGGTCCCATACCATAGTAGGTGACCCGGTTCATGTTTTCATTGAGGAAGAAGCGCAGGCCGATCCTGGGCAGGGTCTCGATCTCAGGGTCTTTGACGGCGGAAATATCCAGCAGAATCCGTCCGTCCGGAAAGACGGTGATCGTGTTGTTCATTCTGAGAACAGGCTGGACCGATATGGAGGCGACTGACTGGCGGATGCTGACCCTTGCAGAGGCAGTCCCGCCTGCAGGCCCGTCTGCAGGGTTTACACAGGACTCGCAGGACGGATCATCGAAATCACACTTCACTTCATAGGCTCTTGTCATAGTGTGGTCCAGCCGCTCCAGCTTCCACAGGTCCGCAACAGGAACGTCATTGTCCGTCGGTGCCCGCCAGAGATTGAAATCCAGAGGCCGGTCCAGCATTTCCTGATCGCCCAGTCTGAGGGAGGTGAAGAGGCCGGAGAGGGTATTCAGCCTGTAGGTAAAGT
>Ga0256407_10012132_pt1 | contig 11778 bp, 9 predicted proteins | sample RumenRJG_04DNA_FD_193489 | JGI IMG/M metagenome (GOLD analysis project Ga0256407, IMG submission 193489) | Bovine rumen microbial communities from Lethbridge, Alberta, Canada - RJG_04 | ecosystem: Host-associated > Mammals > Digestive system > Stomach > Rumen | place: Canada: Alberta | collected... | reverse complement strand
CTATACCCTGACCATGGGCCGCCCGCCCCACTATGTGGACAAAATCGGCGACGGCTTCACCAGCTACGACGTCTACGACCGCATGGGCTACCAGTACATGGCGGCGTCCTTTGACGGCGCGGGCTGGCTGCCCTCCACCCTTCCCGACGCCGACGCCGCGCTGGACGCGGAGGTCAACGCTATGATCGAGCCGATGCGCGCGGCGCTGGAAAACGACCCCGATTTCTTCTGCGGGCAGATCATTTTCCAGAAGGACGGCTACAACATGGGCAAGCGCACACCCATCGCCTTCGCGCTCGGCGAGCAGTTGAAGCTGCTCAAGGAGTACGGCTACGAGGTCGTCACCGTGGAGCAGCTGATGCGGGAGAATCCCTTCGCCGACGTGGGCGCGGACGATCCGCTGCTGCCGAAGCTTACAAAGCTGGCGGAAACCGCTGGCGTGGCGTTCACGGACAACCGTGTGCGCCTCAATAAGGTGATGACCTGGGGCGAACTGGCGATGCTGGTCGCTCCCAAGGCCGAAGCCATGGCAAGGCGGGAGAAGCTGATCCGCAGCGAGGGTAAAGCCCACCCCTACGCCGGGGCGATGGCTTGGTGTCAGGCGCAAAAGCTCATCCCCGCAGGCGTAAGCTCCGACGCGCCGGTAGCGGAGCTGCCGGAAAGCAAATTTGACACGGTGCTGATTTTCACCCGCCGGAATGTATTGGAAGCGTATCGCATGTAAAACAAAAAGGATTTTGCCGTCGGCAAAATCCTTTTTGTTTTATTCGTGCTCTCTGAGCCAGCGGCCCACGTCCTCGCCGATGGCCCGGATCGCGCCCTCGTCGTATGGCACCTGCATAAGCGCGCCGTGGGCCAAGTCCTCAAAGGTCTCCGTGCCGCCCTTGTCGACGAAGGCAAGGTAGCGCGTCCACGCCTCTTTCGGGTCTTTGAGATACAGCATCCAGAACTGGAACGCCATGGTCTGCGCCATGCAGTAGTCGATATAGTAGAGCGGATAGAGGTAAATATGCAGCTGACGCTGCCAGAGCGCTCCACGCCCGTAGAATGGCAGGTTGTCGAAGTCCGTCCACGGGCGGTATTTCTTTTCCAGGTCGAGCCATGTCGCGTTGCGCTGCTCCGGCGTCAGCGTCGGGTTCTCGTACATGATGTGCTGGAACTCGTCCACCATGCAGCCGTATGGGAGGAAGGTCAGCGACTCCTCCGCGTGGGCCACCTCGTAGCGCGCCGTGGCGTCGCCGAAGAACAGATGATGATACGGCGCGGTGAGAAACTCCATGGACATGGAATGGGTCTCCGCGCCGTCCATGGTGGGCGTCATCAGGCGGCGGGGATAGCCCTTTTTCATCGCCCGGAACGCCGCGAAGGCGTGACCCGCCTCATGGGTCAGCACATCCACGTCACCGGAGGTGCCGTTGAAGTTGGAGAAGATGAACGGCGCGCGGTAGTCATAGATCTCGGTGCAGTAGCCGCCGGGGGCCTTGCCGTCCTGACTCAGCACGTCCAGTAGCTCGTTTTCATACATATACTCGATAAACTCCGCCGTTTCCGGGCTGAGGCCACGGTACATGGCAAGTCCGGCGGCGAGGATGTCGTCCGCCGTGCCCTGCGGCTTGGGGTTGCCATCGGGATAAAGCAGCACGTCGTCATAGTATTTGAGCTTGTCGACGCCGAGGCGCTTCGCCTGCGCCGCCTTGACCCGCGCCACCAGCGGCACCATGTCCGCCGCGATCTGGCCGCGGAACGCCGCCACCTTCTCCGGGCCGTAGCAGTTGCGGCCCATGCGGTCGTAGCCCAGCGGGATATAGTTGTCGTAGCCCAGCAGCCGCGCCTGCTCCGTGCGGCACTGCACCAGCTCGTCGTAGAGCCGATCCAGTTCCTCGCGGTGCGCGTCGAAGAACCCGGCCTCCGTCTCATAGGCGCGGCGGCGCACGGCGCGGTCGGGGCTTTGCTTGTACGGCCCCAGCTTCGGCAGCGGCAGCTTTTGCCCGTCAAACTCCACAATGGCGGAGGCATAGAGCTTCTGATAGTCGCTGGAGAGCTTGTTCTCCCGCTGCATCCCCTCCACCATCTCGGGCTTAAAGCTGCGCGCGGCGATCTCCAGATCGAGGAAGAATACCTTGCCGTATTTCTTTTCCAGCGCTTCGCGGTGGTTCGACGCCAACAGCGCCCGGTTGACGCGCTGGATCGTCTCCTCCAGCAGCGGCATATGCTCGTCGATGAAGTCGTTCTCCTTGTCGTAGAACGCGTCCCGCGTGTCGATGCTGTGGCGGATGTATGCCAGCTGCGCCATCGTGCCCACATGGCCCTCCACACGGTTCAGCTCCTCCACGGCGGCGATCTGCACGGACGCGTCGGGCGCGGTTTCCAGGGTTTCCGCGATCTTTACCAGCTCCTCGCGGACGGCGTCAATGTCGGGCCGGGTATAGGGCATTTCGGAAAATTTCATACAGTTGCTCCTTTGCGGTGATGATCTTACCTGCTCAGTATATCCCGTTCCCGCGATTTAAGCAACCGAAAAAGCACGACGCCCACCGTCGTCACCACCGCCTCCGTCGCCGGATAGGCGAACCATACGCCTGTCATTCCGCCCAAGGCCGAGAGCGCGAAAGCCATTGGGATCAGCACGAACAGCCCGCGCAGGAGCGAGATCGTCTGCGCCGCTCCCGCGCGCTCCGTGGAAATGAAATAGGTCGCCAGCACGATGTTGAGTCCGATGAACGGGCAGGCGAGAAAGTAACGCCGGATGCCCGCCACGGCATAGGTCTGCAAGGCCGCGTTGCCCTCGCTGTTGAAGGCGGACACGATAGCATCCGCGCCGTAAAACAGCACCGAGTAAATGGCGGCGGAGAGCAGCGCCATCGTCGCCAGCGCGCCGCATAAGATGGAGAGCGTGTCTCCCTCGTTTCCCATGCCGTAGCTGCGGCTGAGCAACGGCTGGATGCCCTGCGACAGCCCCGTGTAGAGCGCCACCACCGCCAGCGAGATCACCGATACCACGCTGAACGCCGCCACGCCGGTATTCCCGGCAAGGCGCAGGATGATATAATTGAACACGAACATGACGATGCCGGAGGTCGCCTCCGTCAGAAACGGCGACATGCCGGTAGAGAGGACAGCACGAAGCCCCGCCGCCTCCGGCGGCGTCCGCAGCAGATGGAAGCGGTTCATGCCGCGCAGCAGGTAGGGCGACATCACAAGAATGCCGATCACCGGCGCCAGTCCCGCCGCCAGAATCGAGCCGAAGATGCCCCAGCCGAAGCGGAAGATGAACACGTAGGCCAGCGCGATATTTGCAGCGCTGCCCGTAATGAGCGCCGCCATGGACAGCGACGGCCTGCCGTCGTTGCGCACGAAGCATTGAAGCAGATGATTCGTCAGAAACGCGGGCGCGAACAGCAGCAGTGTGCGGAGGTAGGTGTTCGTCAGGCCCAGCAGCGCATCATCCGCGCCCAGCAGCCGGGACAGCGGCACGGAGCCGAACAGGCCAAGGAGTACATAGAGCAGCGAAAATCCCGCCGCCAGACACACCGCGTCGGTGAACGCGCGGTTCGCCGCGGCGTCCTCGCCGCGGCCCCGCGCGATGGCGTAGCGTGTGCCGCCGCCGATGCCGATCATCAGCCCTGTGCCGCTGACGAAGCAGAACATCGGAAACGCCAGGTTGAGGGCCGTCAGGCCGTCGGCTCCCACCCGCGCCGCCACCAGAAAGGTGTCCGCGACGGTATAGCAGGCGTAGGCCGCCTGCCCCAGAATGTTGAGCGACACATATTTCGCAAATTCCGCGCGAATGTTCATGGTTTTTCCTCCGTCTATGACCGCAAAAACGCTCCCGCACACAAATAGCCTTTGTGTGCGGGAGCGTCTCAAACCGCGTATCGTTTTTCCGATGATAGCAGAAGCCTCAAAAAAAAGCAAGCGCCCGACGCATATTTCCCCTTGACAAATCCGTCAAGATGTACTATTGTACTAATTACTTAATACAATCATACAAGGAGGACGCAGGATGGAGTGGTCGTTTCGACCGGACGCGCCCATCTATACCCAGCTGTGTGAGCAGCTGACGCTGTGGATCGTCTCCGGGGCGTTCCCGCCGGGGTCCCGACTGCCCGCGGTGCGAGAGCTGGCGGTGGACGCGGGCGTGAACCCGAACACGGTGCAGCGCGCGCTGGGCGAGTTGGAGCGCGGCGGGCTGGTGTACGCCCAGCGCACGGCGGGGCGCTTCGTCACCGAGGATACGGCGCGCATCGCGCAGGAGCGGCAAAAACTGGCGGAGGCGCGGGCGCGGGACTTTCTCGCCGCTATGCGGAAGCTGGGCTGTGACCGCGCCGAGACGGTGGCGCTGCTGGAAAAGATGGAAGGAGCAGATAACGCATGAGTACGATTTTGGAGTGCAAGGCGCTGCGCAAGCGCTACGGAATGAAAGAGGCGCTGTGCGACATCGACCTGACGTTGGAATCGGGCCGCATCGTGGGACTGCTGGGGCCGAACGGCAGCGGCAAGACCACGCTCATCAAGCTGGCCTGTGGGCTTCTGACGCCGACGAACGGCGAGATCCTGGTGGACGGCAAAAAGCCGTCGAAGGAGACCAAGGCGGTGGTCTCCTACCTGCCGGAGCGCATGGCGCTGCCGGTGTGGATGACGGCCAAGCAGGCCATGGACTACTATCAGGACTTCTACGCGGACTTTCGCCGCTACGCGGCGGAGGATATGCTCCAAAAGCTGGGGCTGGAGGAGTCGCAAACCATCCGCTCCATGTCCAAGGGAATGCGGGAGAAATTGCAGCTCATTCTGGTGATGAGCCGCGCGGCAAAGCTGTACCTCCTCGATGAGCCCATCGGCGGGGTCGATCCCGCGACGCGGGACTATATCCTCAAGACCATCATCGCCAATTACAACGAGGACGCGACAGTGCTGATCTCGACGCACCTCATCTCCGACGTGGAGCAGGTGCTCGACGAGGTGGTATTCCTGAAAGAGGGCAACGTCATGCTGCACCGCAGCGTGGACGACATCCGTGAGGCCGAGGGCAAGAGCGTGGACGAGCTGTTCCGTCAGGTCTTTGCATATTGAGGGGAGGCAACGGAAAATGTTTGGAAAACTGGTCAAGCATGAATTTCACGCCACCGCGCGCTTCGCTCTGCCGCTGTGCGGCATGATGCTGGCGCTGGCGGTGCTGGCGGGTATGGTGCTGCGCTTCTGGGGCGATCTGCCAAGCGGAGCCTTTAGCACAGCCGGCAACGCGATCATCATTCTCTACGGCATGAGCCTGTTCGCCGTCTCCGTCGGCATCTTCGTCATCCTGATGCAGCGCTACAAGCAGAATTTCTTCGGCGACGAGGGCTATCTGACCCGCACACTGCCGGTGGGCGAACACGCCCTGCTGCTCTCCAAGCTGCTGGTTGCCCTCGTCTGGCTGATGATCGCGGGTGTGCTGATGGCGCTGTCCGTGTTCATCGCGGGCGGTCTGACAGGGGAGCTATCGTGGCGTACGCTGCGCGAATTTATGGACGCGGTGCGCTACCATCTCCCGCGCGTCAGCGCGGGCGTGTGGGCGCACTCGATACTCGGGACACTCGGCGGCGCGGTGTTTATCATGCTGCTGTTCTACGCCATCGCCACGATCTCGCAGAATTTCCGCAAGCACAAGTTTTTGTATTACGTCATGCTCCTGGTCATCGCGGTCATTCTGCTCCGCCTGCTGAGCCTCATCAACGGCGCAGTCAGCGGCGTGTTTGACGGCATGGTGCGCGCCAACAGCAGCGTCGGCATCATCGGCGGCGCGGACGGCCCGACGGCGATCTATGTCACCTCCGGCGCGCCGCTCGGATTGATCGAGCTGTACCTCTCCAACGCGGTGCTGTATTTCATCACATGGGCGTTTCTCAAATACCGCCCGAACCTCGAATAATGTGCGGAGCCGCCCTGTGGCGGCTCTTGCGTTTGTTGTCCGCATAGGCTATACTGTCTTTACGCAAGCTAAACACACCTCTTTTCAAAGGAGTACGCTATGGATTTTCGATACGATCCCAACGCGGGCGGCTTCCAGTTCAACGCGAACGGCGCGCAAAAGCCGCCCCGGGAGAAAAAGCCCCGCAAGGCCATCGGCAGCAAGGGCGCGCGTGTTGTCATCAACCTCGCCGTCACGCTGGTGTTCGGGTTGATCTACTTCTATCTCAATCTGCCCGCGCTCAATCCCCACGCGGAGGAGTTTTACGGCTTCATCTTCCTGCTCTGCCTCGTCTACTGCGGCTGCGCGATGCTGACCTTCGGCTTCACCGGCGAGGGCGTCGGCGGTTACTTCACCTTCGTCAAAAAGCAGTGCAAGATCCCCGCCGTCATCGTTCTGGCGCTGATCGTGGTCTCGCTCATCGGCTCGCTGACCTCGTGGGTCGTGCTGCGGGCCAACGCCTACCAGAAGCTGTTGACCGTCCAGCCCGGCGACTTCGCCTCCGAGGTGGATGAGATCAGCTACGACCAGATCCCCATGCTGGACGGCGCCAGCGCCCAGCGCCTCGGCGATCGCAAGCTGGGCGAGCTGGCGGACATGGTGTCCCAGTTCGAGGTGGCGGAGGACTACACCCAGATCAACTATCAGGGCCGTCCCGTGCGCGTCACGCCGCTGCGCTACGGCGACATCATTAAGTGGTTCAACAACCGCGCCAGCGGCCTGCCCGCCTACCTCGTCATCGACATGGTGACCCAGAGCGTCGAGGTCGTGCGCCTCTCCGACGGCATGAAGTACACCACGGCGGAGCATTTCTCCCGCAACCTCTACCGCCACCTGCGCTTCCACTACCCCACCATGATGTTCGGCGCGCCCGTCTTCGAGATCGACGAGAGCGGTACGCCGTACTGGGTCTGCGCGAAGCGGGAAAAGACCATCGGATTGTTCGGCGGTCTCGATAACCACGGTGCGGTGCTGGTCAACGCCCTCACCGGCGAAAGCGAATACTACGAGGAGGTTCCCTCCTGGGTCGATCACGTCTACTCCGCCGATCTCATCATCGAGCAGTACGACTACTACGGTCAGTACCACAACGGGTTCCTCAACTCCATCTTCGGTCAGCGCGACGTGACCGTCACCACGCAGGGCTACAACTACCTCGCCATCGGCGACGACGTATGGGTCTACACCGGCGTCACCAGCGTCGGCGGGGACGAGAGCAACATTGGCTTCATCCTCTCCAACCAGCGCACCAAGGAGACGCACTACTACGCCATCGCGGGCGCGGAGGAGTTCTCCGCCATGGGCAGCGCCGAGGGGCAGGTGCAGCAGATGCGCTACAACGCCACCTTCCCGCTGCTGCTGAACATCGCCGAGCAGCCGACGTACTTCATGGCGCTCAAGGACGCCTCCCAGCTCGTCAAGATGTACGCCATGGTCAACGTCAGCCAGTACCAGATCGTCGCCACCGGCGCCAGCGTCATGGAGTGCGAGACGAATTACCGTGCCATGCTCGCCAAGAACGGACTCATCGGTGAGGCGCAGGCCGAGGTCGCACCGACGGAGACGGCGGAGCTGCACGAGATCGCCGGAGTGATTGCGGAGATCCGCAGCGCGGTCATCGAGGGCAACACCTACTTCTATTTCTCCCTCCGCGCAGGTGATACGGACGGCAGTATTGTCCGCGCCAGCGCGGCGAAAAACCTGATTGCGCCGCTGCTGAGCATCGGCGACGAGGTGACGGTTCGCTACCGCGATGAGGACGTGGCGCAGTATTGGATCGACGCCTACGATATTTCGGCCGAATAACGCATCATTCCCATGACAGCAATATTGCAGGGCATCCCGTCCATGTGACAGATGCCCTGCAATATTTTTCATGTATGTTATGAAAAAACGGAAAGTTCATAACTTATTTTTAGCGGGTCTGCACAAAAAACAGCGTTGATTTTCTCAGGACGCGCCCATTGAGAATTGGAATGAATCGTGCTAATCTTGATAACAGGATGGACGATCCATCAATACCCCTTGAGCGGGGTAAATATAAAGGAGGTTGTTTCCCATGAACAAGTATATTGAGCGCGTACTCGAAGAGACCCGTGCCAAGAATCCTGATGAAAAGCTGTTCCTGCAGACCGTCGAAGAGGTTCTTCTCTCCGTCGAGCCGCTGATCAACGCTCACCCCGAGTATGAGCAGGCTTGCATCCTCGAGCGCATGGTCGAGCCCGAGCGCGCCATTGAGTTCCGCGTCGTCTGGATGGACGATCAGCTCAAGTATCATGTCAACCGCGGCTATCGCGTACAGTTCAACGCGAGCCTTGGCCCGCACAAGGGCGGCCTCCGCTTTGCGTCCAACGTCAACCTCGACACCATCAAGTTCCTCGGCTTCGAGCAGGTCTACAAGGATGCCCTCACCTGCCTTCCCATCGGCGGCGCCAAGGGCGGCTCCGACTTCAGCCCCATCGGCCGCAGCGACGGCGAGGTCATGCGCTTCTGCCAGGCCTTCATGACCGAGCTGTATCGTCACATCGGTCAGGACATCGACTGCCCGGCGGGCGACCTGGGCTGCGGCGGTCGTGAGATCGGCTACCTGTACGGCCAGTATCGCCGCATCATGGGCAACGCGGAAATGGGCGCCATGTCCGGCAAGGACATCAAGACGGGCGGCTCCATCCTCCGTCCCGAGGCCACCGGCTTCGGCGCTGTCTACTATCTGTGCGAAGTCCTCAAGCACGACGGTCTTGACATCGCCGGCAAGCGCATCGCCATGTCCGGCTACGGCAACGTGGGCTGGGGCATCATGAAGAAGTCCGCCGAGCTCGGCGCGAAGGTCACCTACTTCGCCGGCCCGGACGGCTACATCCACGATCCCGACGGCGTCTGCACCGAGGAGAAGCTCAACTACATCCTCGAGATGCGCGCCAAGGATCCGATGCACTGCAAGCCCTATGCTGACAAATTCGGCTGCGAGTTCGTCGAGGGTCAGAAGTGCTGGGGCGTCAAGGACGTCGACATCTATATGCCGGCTGCCACCCAGAACGACGTCAACATGGAGTGGGCGAAGAAGATTGCCGAGTCCGGTGTCAAGTACTACATCGAAGTCGCCAATATGCCCACCACCAACGATGCTCTGGAGTTCCTGAAGGGCCAGAAGCAGCTGCTGGTTGCCCCGTCCAAGGCTGTCAACGCCTGCGGCGTGTCCGTCTCCGAGCTCGAGATGGCGCAGAACGCCGAGCGTCTGTACTGGACCGCGGAAGAGGTCGATGCCAAGATGCACGGCATCATGACCAACATCTACAACGCCTCCGTCGAGGCCGCTGAGAAGTACGGCCTGGGCTACGACCTGGTTGCCGGTGCGAACATCGCCGGTTTCGAGAAGGTCGCCGAGGCTATGATGTGCCAGGGTATCTTCTAAAAAACATCAAAAGGGAAAGAACCGCTTCGGCGGTTCTTTCTTTTTATCCCAAGCTGCGTAGCAGGCATCTCTGGGGAGAGAGAGGTCATGCCGCCGAACGGCGGCATATTGCAGAGTCAATGCGACGCCGGAAAACAGCGTATCGAACAGCAAGAAAACAAGGGCGCTCGCGCGGCAGTGCGCAAGCGCCCTTTCTTCTTTGGCGGGCGACACCGTTTCTTCTTTCGGCAAGGCGAAAGAAGAAATGGGGTCGCATCTCGTATCCTGTTTTAGCCCTTCAGGCTCTCGCCCCAGGCGGCGTACTTCGCCACGCGCTCGTCGCGCTCGGCGGGGTCTTTGCCCTGGGTCAGGACGTAGACCTTGACCTTCGGCTCCGTGCCGGAGGGACGGACGATGACCGCAGTGCCGTCCTCGGTGTGATAGCGGAGGACGTTGGAGCCCTTGAGCTCCATCTCCGTGGTCTTGCCGGTGAGGGTGTCGGTCTCGATGCCGGTCTTGTAGTCGCGGTGGGCGACAACCTTGACGCCCGCGATCTCCTTCGGGGGATTCGCGCGGAGGTCGGCCATCAGCTTCGCCATCTTCTCCACGCCGTCCACGCCGGGCATGACGAGGTTGAGGGTCTTTTCGCCGTACCAGCCGTACTTCTCGAACAGCTCCTGCAGCGCGTCGGCGAGGGTCTTACCCTGCGTCGCGTACCACGCCGCCATCTCGGCGATGAGCATGGAGGCGGTGACGGCGTCCTTGTCGCGGACATAGTGGCCGATCATGTAGCCGTAGCTCTCCTCATAGGAGAAGATGACGGTCTTTTCATGGGCGCCTTCGAGCTGGCCCATCTTCTCCGCCATGAACTTGAAGCCGGTGAACGTGTCGTAGCAGGCCACGCCGTTGGACTCCGCGACCTTGCGCGCCATCTCGGTGGTGACGAGGCTCTTGAGCGCCGCCGCGTCCTTGGGCAGCGTTCCAGCGCGCTTCATCGCGCCGATGAGGTAGTCGAGCAGCAGCACACCCATTTGGTTACCGGTGACAACTTGGAAGTCGCCGTCCGGCTTCTGGATCATGACGCCGACGCGGTCGCTGTCGGGGTCGGTGCCGATGATGAAGTTCGCGCCCTCTTTCTTGGCGAGGTCGACCGCCAGATAAAAGCCCTCGGGGTTCTCCGGGTTCGGGGACTTGACGGTGGGGAAATCGCCGTCGATCTTCATCTGCTCCGGCTCGCAGATGATGTGCTTGACGCCGAGGCGGCGCAGCGCCTCGGGAACGAGCTTGTGCCCGCAGCCGTGGAACGGCGTATAGACGACCTTGAACGTGTCGGCGACCTTCTTGACGCTGTCGTAGTCGTTGACCATCTTCATGACTTCTTCGAGGAAGCGCTTGTCGCAGTCCTCGCCGAAGATGGTGATCATGCCGGACTTGACGGCCTCGTCGAAGTCCATGGTCTTGGGGCCGGTGAAGATGTCGATGCTCTCCAGATTCTTCGCGATCTGGTCGGCGTGCTGCGGGGGCAGCTGCGCACCGTCCTCCCAGTAGACCTTATAGCCGTTGTACTCCTTGGGGTTGTGGCTCGCGGTGACGTTGATGCCCGCGATGCAATGGTACTCGCGCACGGCGAAGCTCAGCTCCGGGGTGGGGCGCAGCTCGTCGAACAGGCGCACCTTGATGCCGTTGGCAGCCATGACGCAGGCCGCAGCCTTGGCGAACTCATAGCCGTGGTTGCGGCAGTCCATGCAGATCGCGACGCCGCGCTCCTTGGCGTCGCCGCCCTCGGCGTTGATGACGTCGGCAAAGCCCTGGGTCGCCCAGTTGATGACGAAGCGGTTCATCTGGTGCAGGCCCATCTTCATCGTGCCGCGAAGCCCCGCGGTACCGAATTCCAGCGGCGCGTAGAAGCGCTCCTTGATCTCCTTGTCATCGTTCTTGATGGCTTCGAGCTCGGCGTGCTCCTCGGCGGTCAGCGCGGGGGATGCCAACCATTTTTCATATTCCTTGCGATAGTCCATGTTGCGTTCTCCTCCTATATGTGATTATTTCGACAAATATTGCGATCAGTTATCAGATTCCGTGTCCAAATCCGCCTCATCCACGGGCTTGATCAGGTTTTGCGCGTCCTCCAACATGCTCTCCGGCACAAAGAGATCGACGCCCTCGCCGGAGAATCCCAACACGATGGTGCCGAGGGAGCCGAGGTTGCCGCGGGCCTTGAGCACGGGAATATCGTAGGCGCGGAGCATCTGATCCAGCAGATCCACCTCATAGTTCCATTCCAGCAGGTGGGTCAGGAACGCGGGCGCCTCCGGCGTACCGTCGTCCCGCTTCGGCCAGCGCTCCGGCAGGTCATGGGGCGCTTCGCCCCAGTTCAGCTTCGGTTCATCCATGGTGTTCTCTCCTACTTATGGTACTTTGTCCCGTTCTGGATCTGATA
>Ga0256407_10012131_pt1 | contig 11778 bp, 6 predicted proteins | sample RumenRJG_04DNA_FD_193489 | JGI IMG/M metagenome (GOLD analysis project Ga0256407, IMG submission 193489) | Bovine rumen microbial communities from Lethbridge, Alberta, Canada - RJG_04 | ecosystem: Host-associated > Mammals > Digestive system > Stomach > Rumen | place: Canada: Alberta | collected... | reverse complement strand
GCCTTACATCCCACAAAAGCGACTGGCGGGTTACGCTCTACGTTCTGCCTCATACTCCAAGGCAACAACCTATACGCAACCTTCTCACTATGGGTGCGCTTTTCCTTCTGCTCATGAGCCTGTTCAACCTCATTGGCTGTTAACTCTCTGTAAATACTGTCTATCATTGCTTAAAACTTTAAAATATTTCCCTCCACCTCCGGGGCGTAAGGGCGTCTATCACTAATTTCGTTGCAGGGGTAACGAGGCAAGGCGGGCTTTAGTGCAAGGTTTCGGTCGAAAATACTACCCACAGGTGTGGAGATTTTCGAGACGAACCGTAGGCTTGACCTTGCACATAAGCCAGCCACTCGTACCTTTGCATAGAAATTAGGATAGATGCACAGCCACGCATGAGTTGGGAGTAATCCATATCACTCGCATTCAAAATAAATCGATTTTGTTTGGTGGTTACAATTATTCGTTGTACCTTTGCATCGGAATTGCATCAAGAGCAGTCATCTTTGGATGGACTCGCCAACCGAGCTTAACTTTGCCACGGTGGTCAGTACGATGCGGGAGTAACATTATTCACTTCAAAACAAAAAGTTATGCAACAGCACATTTATTACATCAAGTTTGCTCTGCGTTTCGCAGACATGCAGATTCCCGAGTTAATAACCATTTTCAACGCCCAGGTGCAAAGCCGAGGCTGGTCCAGTATGCGAGCCTATCATGACCATGCCCTCCTTGACGAGTTCCAGCGTCGCGGCATCGATATTTTTTCCGTATATGATGGCAGAGCCATCTCTTTCGTCCATCCTGTCAGATATGATTTACCAAATAAAAAGTTAGTCGTTTTCAAGTAACACATTATTATGTACTCCACCCCAATCGTCTGCTCTTGGTAAGGGTGGAGTACTATTATGAAAAGCCTATTTGAATGCTGAAATTAAACCTATTATTGCAAAAATGATTAATAAACCAGGCTGCCAGATGATAAGCGCAATAAAGACAATGATAATGACTATCTTTATGATTAGGTCTATCTGCTTATCGTGTTCTTCCTTCTCGAGTCTAATCCTTTCTTCTTGTTCTTTGCGTTGTTGCCTTATTCTTGCCAGTTCTTCTCGCTCTCTTTGCTTCGCCTCACGGTATGCCCTGTTTTCAGCGTCTTTCCGTTCTTGCTCTTCACGCTTTTGACGAGCCAATTCTTCCCATTTTCTCCTACGTTCCTCTTCTGCGGCCTTTTGCTCGGCTTGAATACGTTCCAGTCGTTCTCTTCGTCTGCTTTCCTCTTCTGCTTTTGCTTCTTCAAACCTACGTTCTGCCTCTTCTTGTTGCAGCCGTTTTGCCTCTTGCTCACGCCTACGAGCATCTTCCTCCTGTCGGCGTTTTTCTTCATGTTCTCGTCGCCTCGCTTCTTCAATCGCTCTTAATCTGGCATATTCATGTCGCTCCTCCTCTCTTTTCTGTTCTTCTGCTTGCCTAACAGACTCATTGTTCATCTTAACCATCATTTCATCGCTGTATCGGCTAACAAGCATCAGGTCTGCTTCATTCTGCATATTTTCCTGTTTATAGAGATTTTTTGCTAATGGATCACCATTAAAATGCCACTCCCACAATCTCTTTTCCGAAGGAAGACCGAATTTGACAAACATACGTGAGTTATCAAGAATGACAGTTTTCTGTTTGCCAAGGCATGGGCGCAAGCCACGACCTACCTGCTGTAGATATTTTGCCAGCGACCAAGTGGGACGTGCCAGCTGTATGAACTCAACATCAGGACAGTCGAAACCCTCAGAGAAGATATCTACGTTTACCATAACCTGAATCTCATTTCTCACGAACTTTTCTACGATTTCCGCACGTTCCCTTTTCTGTGTATCGCTATCGATATAGACGGCAGCGACGCCAATCACTTGATAGGCTTCACAGATGTTTCGAGCATGTTCTTTGTTGATAGCATAGACAATTCCTTTTTTCCCTTTTACATATTGCTCATAGCACACTATGAGACGCTGAATGTGTTGTTCTACGTTCAGTTCTTTTAGCAGAGTTGCCGTCTTATAATCTCCAGTAGTGCTCTTTTCTTTGATAGCCTTGATGGTCTGACTGAGACTGCTCCTTGGGTTATCGACAAGAAAATCGTATTCTGCAAGATAGCCTACTTGTATAAAATCATCTATCGGCTCCGCCTCAATGAACTTGTTAAAATGACTCCTAAAACTTTTGTTGTTTAGACGGTATGGCGTGGCCGTTACGCCAAGCTTCCAGCAGTCGCCGCAATGTTTCCAGAATTTTGTATAGGTGTCGGCTAACGAGTGGTGAGCCTCGTCAATGATGATGAACTGCGGTTTCAGCTCATCTATTAGATCGATATTTTTCTCATGGGTTAAAGTCTGCACAGATGCCACCTGTACATTCAGTTCCAACCTGCGTACCCTTCCGCTGGCAATAATACCGTGTTCTAACTCATAACGGCTCAGATGTTCACTAATCTGGTCGATTAGTTCTTTACGATGAGCCAGAATCACAATCTTGGTACCTTTTGATGCCGACAGGTCTCTGATTATTGAGGTGAAAAGAACGGTTTTCCCCGTACCAGTTGGCAGTTGCAGCATCACGTTGAAATGCCTTTTCCATTGACGGAACACCTCGTTCTTCATCATCTGCTGATAAGGTCTAAGCCTTGCATCTGTTGAAGAAACGTACTTCTCTGCAAATACCCGACAAGCCTGATTGACATCTTCCAGATTCTTTAGCCAGTTGACAGCATCTACAACGCTGATGAACTTAGTCCGTCCTTCAAACAACTTGATAGTCCTTGTGCTTGGTTCGCTGCCATAGATAATGCAGGTGATATTTGGGCTTTCTTCTTTCTTGACGAAACGACCGCCTTTCTTGTCAATTAGCGCGTATATCTGCTTTGTGCTATAGAAATCGCCAACATAGGGATAATCTCTTAGATATATTGGTTCAGGAGAATTAAATGCAGACTCAAAGGCATCGCGCAGGGCCTTCTCCGTCTTGCCTATCACATGAAACACTTCGCTGTCAATATCCAGGTCTTGTGCAGATACCTTAGGCAAAGACTTCAAATAAGATTCCGGACACACATCATACGTTGGTTTCCTATTTGCCTTTGCACGCTTTTCTTCTTCACGTTCCCTTGCTTTGATTTCTTCTTCTTTTGCATCGTCGAATAAGTCATCAAAATGTCGAATGAACAGGTCGTAGTCAACAAATACAGTACTCAGACTCCTATGGAAGCCTTCTAATGCCATATGAATGCCATATACATCACATACAGAAGACATTATATAGATGTCGATACCTTCGCCGTAAGTGAATTTGAACTTTCCGTGATGTTCTTCAACGTGTCTTCTCAGCCATCTTTTTTCATTTGGAGTGAGGCCGTAGGCTATAGCAGTTTTACCAGTTAGGAATTCGTCATAGTCAACAACATCTTCCTGAATAAAAGGGAGAATCTCATAGGCGGCAGATCGCAAAAGATCCACATCTATTAGCCCCCAATCATCCGGCAATGCTGGTGACTCTTTGAAACGCTCTACAAGTTCTTCCTTTGTCATACCCACAACTATCTACTCATGGGGAATAATTCACGGAATCTTTCCAGTTATGTCCCAAATTCCTTCTCAATAAGTTCATCCATCCGTCCTTCCTTAGCGTAGGGCACAGTATCTACCTGACGGAAGTTGCTTTGTTCTGGACAGTACGACGGATCGAAACCGAGAATATAGCGAGTGGCGATAAGATAGATGATGCGCGTTGGCGCAAAACCATAAACCTGATGCCTTAGTATGTGCTGAATACGCTCGCGATCTTCTGGAATCTGGCGCTGCATCTCTACATTATTATATAGTCGGCGCACAATCTCTGTGATATACAGCCCCGACTTCATATACAGGTCGGCAAATGTCTTCTGCGGGTCTTCAAAGATGTGTGGGTTCTCCTGCTCCAGCAGGTCCACCATCTTCTTCACCACCCATTTAGGCGTAAATATCTGATTGGTTTTCTGTGGAGGAATGTAGTCAAAGATGTCTTCAGGCTGCGATTCATCGAAATAGTTGGCCAGTTCCTGCCGTTTCTTTCGAAACTCAGCAATGGCGTCATCAAACACAACTTCATCGAACAGATGCCCGCCAAAATGTTTCTGCACACCATTCTCATCATAGTCACCACCGTCGCGCAGGAATCGGAACTCTTCGAGGGTAATACTGGTTACTTCCTTGAATACATCGTCCTCGATGTTCTTGTCGAAGTTGTCGAGTGTCAGACTTCCCTCATCATAAGCCATGATGAAACTGGGAATGGTACGGGCAAAACCACGCAAATGTGCTCTTACCTCGTCCTCCACACTGGCTTTCTTTCGTTCTTCCCTGTCCTTCTCAATGCGCTCGATAACTTCCTTGGGCTTGTTATTGATGATGTCATTGGTAGCCTCTTTGATTGCATCGTTCACACCCTTCATGGCCAGTTCCATTTCTTGGCGCAAGGTCTTGTCGGCATCTTCCAACTCCCGCTCGCTAGTGGCCTGCCTGCGGGCCTCTTCATGCTTCGCTTCTGCTATCTTGCGTTGTTGCTCAAAGTCACCCTTTATCTTCTCTATCTTGGTTTCCAGTTCTTTCTGTGAATCCCTGACCATACGCTTCGTCTGGGCTTGCGTAAGTTCGTATTCTTCTGATGCAGGCTTGATAATGTTCTGTTCAACGGCAGTTTTCAGGCTATTGCTCACTTGGTCGATAGCTGTCAGCACATGGTCGGCATTTTCAACTGCCCTCGGTATCTCATCCTCTATCTCTTCAAAGGTCTGATAGAGTTTGTCGCCAAAAATCTGTTGCTCCTGGCCGATGATGACCTCTGTCGGGATAGTGACTTCACCATTATCGTCAACACTCACGTTACCTGCTTCGTCAAGGTCTGCATTTGTGTTGCGCCCCCGCTCTTCATGCGCTTTATCCATCTTCTTCAGTATCTCACCTACGATTGTAGGTGCGCTGAAGATATTGGCGATGTTCCTGAATAGCAGGTTGCTCATGAAGCCATGCCTTACCACCTCTTCACATTTTATCTTCCTCGGTATGCTCAGCACCTGACGCTCATCTATCTGCATCATCCTTCCCTCATCGTCTTCTGCGATAACGGGGAAGAAATTCAGCAGATGTTTGATGTTCTGCTGTCGCTCCTCTGTCGTACCGTTGCCCCCGGCTGTACTCTTCTTAAGGTTGTTGGCAAACTCGTCGTAGAGCATCAGTGTCCTTGCAGGGTCGAAGTCAAATACGTATGCATTGTCCTTTCTCACGATTTTCCCTCCATCCGAGTATTCGTAGGGGTTCTGTGCCCTGAAAGCAGCCTGCATATATAGCGGAGCACTCTGCATGTTGCAGAGCATCAGCACGCCGCTCCACTCAGGAATGGTAACACCTGTGGTCAGTTGGGTTACGCTCAGCGTAATGGTTCTGTCGTGGGTCTTAATGGCTTCCTTCACTCGGTTGTAGGCTTTTACGGTCTCTGCATTTTCGTCCAACGAACCGTCGCCGGCTGCAATCACCACCTCGTAATCCTCAAAAGGAGAGCCTTCTTCCTGGAGCAGGCGAGTCATGGCCTTGACGCAGGAAACACGGTTGAACAGCCAGAAGGTATGAGCCATCTCCTTGCGTAGCTCCTCTGTTGAGAACGGGAACTTCTCTTGTGTAGTCAACGCTTGGAGGAATTTGCGAACATCTGCCTCATGCTCAAACTTGCCGTCTTCTTTGGTTTTGAAGAACTCGTTCAGATCGAAAGCATAGTCTATTGTCCCTTCCTCATCCAAGTCCATACCATGCTTCACCTGTTCGCGCACAATGTCGCTCATGCGATAGGTGAAGAGGTTCAGCTGAGGCATGTTTTCATATGGATTGTGATTGTCGCTCGTCCAGGTTTCCTTGGCGTCCTGCTCATCGGCATAGCTCCAGTTGAATATCTGGCGGTCATCAAACTCTCCTGAGGCGATGGCTTTGAAGGGCGTACCACTCAGATAGAGTGTAAACTTTCGATGGATATTGTTGAAGACCCGGTCTGTTCGTATGGTGTCCACTCCCTCATGGCTCTCGTCCACAATCAGTACATCCCAAGGGGTGTTCTTTATCCACTCCAGTTTGTTGAAATTACCACCGAAGTAGACAGAGCCTTTCAGTCCCTGCAGGCTTTCGAAACAGATCTGCCCGACAAAGTTCTTATCACGATGGCGCAACCATTCTCTGTACATGTTCCTTGTCATCACACCTTGTCGGTCACGCAACGACTCGTTGTCACTCACAAATCGGTAGCCAGACTGTCCAGCCAAAAATTTCTCGTAGTCATCGCACCATGAATTGGCTATCGACGGGCGGTTGGTGACTATCAGCACGTTCCTTGCCTTCATCTGTTTAATCAGTTCGTATGCCGTGAGCGTCTTGCCAAAGCGTGGTTTAGCATTCCAAAGGAATTTTCCTTCGCCACCCGTCTCTTCAAGATAAGCTAATGTCATATCTACGGCTTGTTGCTGCTCGTCGCGCAACTTATAACTGTAGTGCAGACCCTTTTGTTGATAATCGCGGCTGACGAACTCCTCGAAGCACCGTCTTAGTTCCTGACCATCTATGCGGAACCATTCCGTATGGTCGTTGCGCTCTATACCCTTGTATTCCGTCAGATAGTCGTGGAAGTCGTGGTCGCGGAAGTAGGTGCAGTCATCGCGAAACATGGCGATGTCCTTCCATTCCAATTCGAAGCGTACATCGGCAGTATGCGTCTGCTGCTTGATGCGCTTGTGTACGCCCTGCTCTGTATCGCCAATCTTCAGCCATCCATCGTGGCGTGCTATCTCAGGCGTTCTATAGGCATACATCATCCGGACAAAGCTGTTGAAGCTGTGAATCTTTGTTGCGTCCATCATACCATCTCCTTTACTTTAGTCCGAATGAAGTTTCGCTCCTGCTCGTCCAAGCCGTACTTGTCAAACAGCTGCTCGTCTATCTCCGCAATACTCTTGCTCCAGTCGATGTCAGAGGATGGGGTGAAGTCTTGAAGGGGGACGTACTTCCATTTTTGTGGTGTTATATCTTGAGTGGTTTTCAGAACATTTAAAAGTGTCCTTGCAAATTTTGAACAGACATAGAGTTTGCAATTCTCAGCCTGAACCCTATCTTCAAAATTGCCTATACTTATAAATGTTTCTGTGTTACCAACAGCTTTGTCACCTATGACAGGAACTGTGATTGATTCGCCAAAAATGCCAGTGCCACTAGCTTTTGGAAGGAATAATTTGTAACTATCTAAGTTTGAAACATGCTTAATGTAGTCTCTCCTTACAAACATTATGGCTCTTTCATTGTCAGTTCTACCATATATACCAATATATTCTTTACCGTCCATTGGTTTAGCTGAATAGAAGACTTGTGGTAATCTCTCGAAAATATTGGTTGACACATCGTATGCATGTCCCTTACTTAACTGAGACTCGGCTTCAGGATGCTCTTTGTGCATGACATCGGTGAATCTGTATGCTGTACGTGTAACAACAATTGAAGACATGGTACTAAAGCCTTCCTTGTTTTTAACTTTATGGATGATGGTATTCAACTCTGGGTATTTAGTAAATATCTCAATTGCGCCAAAATCGACTTCTGTGTTATGATATGTACATACAACACCGGCCTTTATGTCTTGATTGGGGAATACATTCTTGCCATTTTCTTCATACCATAGCGTTTTCAAATGCGTATCGTTAAGCATTTTCACATTCCATGAATGTGGAGTAGCACCTGCATCAAAAAGAAATCTTGCAGGATGGATGAGTTCAACGATGTCAGACAACTTATATGCCTCGTCTATAAAATAATGATAAACTGGTGGCTGCATTGATTCCTGTTCGCCCACAGTCTCGTCTTGATACGGAGGATTTCCAATAATTACATCGAACTTCATAATATCTGGGTTTTTAGTTTGTCGTTTTTTGATATCATTTACTTTGATAGTCCTTCCCTTCTGCCAGTCCATAATGATACAAAGGGGAGGTGGAACCTCAGCGGGAGCTTCGGCAAAGAGGTCGAGTTGAGCTTGCGGAGCCTCTTCTTGCTTCTCTCTTGGGATGCAATAAGTCAGCCCGTCCATCTGCCAAAGGTTCCAGGAGATTATTTCAGCAAACTCCTGCAGCATAGGGATAGCTGGCGGAGAACCGAATCGAGCCTCATAGTGGTCAATGAATGTATAGAGCAAGTTCTCACGAGCCAACAACAGACTGTCGCCCTGCCACTCATAGCCATAGGTCGTCTGGAAAACCAGTCGTACCTGACTAAGCCATTCCTCATCGTTAAGCTCTTGTTCGTTCACTATGCGTAGCTTACGGTCAAGCACTCCTACACGCTCATCGATGGCAACCGGTTCGCCGGTAGTTGCATCGTAGCGGGAAACGAGGAAAGGAGCTTCGCCACAGGTGAGTTCTAAAGTGAGGGTGTTGACATCAATCTCCACATAATCTACCATCATCTTCACCACCCACGACGGCGTAAACACCTCAGCCATACCTTTTACTCTGTCCGACTGCGCCTCCTTCGACTTTAAAACACGCGGCTTGATAATAGTGCCGTGCTCTCCTGTTATAAGTTCCTGCCATATCTCGTCGGCATATTGATAACCTTCGCCTTTCGATTCGTAATCGTGAGTACACCACAGGATGTGCCTGTCCGTGGTGTGGTCACACAGCAGTTGCGCCAGAATCTCAGGCGAGAAGTCATTTTCCAGTATGTCTACCATGTTCTCAGGCATCGGTCAGCAGAGCAAATGGTCTGACTGATACCCAAAACGTCAGAGAGTCCTAACATCTTGTGAACAGCATACAAAAAGCGGGGTATCCTCATCTGCCCGTTCCGCAACTCGAGGCTTACCACGGCCCAACCTGTGAACGAACAGAGCGAATACCCACGCTGGTCAGTATATAATGCACCCCAAAAAGTGTGCGTGAGGGCAGTTTGCCCTCGGCACACTCCGGGAGTATATACTACACCCGTAGCATTCATCTCTGCTAATGCTCTTGACAGGTTTCTCTTTGTGGTAATTTCGAGTTGCCAAAAACAAAGCATCAATGACGCTTCTCAATATGTTGTTGTTCCACCCATAAGCCCGTAAGCATGGGTAGATACGGTTGCAAAGTTACGAAAAAGTTATGGAAAAAAGTGTTCTATAACAAAAAAAGTGCTTTTCTTAAATAAAATTTGGAAAAACATGAAAAAATAGCCGCCCGTTATGGACGGCTATCACTGAGTGTGATTCCTGTTAGATTCACCACAATTTGTTTTCTCTTACATACTATAATTCGTTCAGCAATTCTGTTAATAGTATGCGCATGTTCTCACGTCCGATGAGCGGTGTGAGCAGTTGAATGGGTTCCTCAATGAAACAGCGTTCCCAGTTGACACTCTCAGTGAGAGGAATGCGCAGCGTAAGCTTTCGAGCTGCATCACGTGTAAAACTCAAGCGGCCGTGAGGGGCACGGGCTATGAGCATATTGTCGTTACGAACTCGCTTAGCCTTGGCCGTAAAGAAAAAGGTGCCGTCACGCAGCAGTTGTGCACGTCCTGAGGCACACATGGGGTTAGTCACTTCCATACCCTGCGTCTCGTCGGGAAGAAAATCAAAGTTGAAGCTTGTCTGAGCTGCTTCTGCAGCGGGGGGCGCTATCGTACCCAAACCGCTAAAACTGATAATTTTTTGCATAATCAAATAATTCTAAAATTTGACGATGCAAAGTACTGATTAACTTCCCATTATCCAATGGGGGTTAATCATGAAGTTCATCTATTAAAAAGTTCTGGAAATCAGGGCGTTTCTTTCGATTCTCGAATAATAATCATCTGCGGAATTTTGAGAAACGAAAGAAATGAAGCGACGAAAGCATAAACAGTTCTAAAATGAGAAACAGAAACTTAAGAGATTTTGTTGTATATGAATTCTCAAATACGTTGGGCTATATATGTCTGCTTCAATCCAAAGATAGGTTCAGCCTTTTGGGCGATATAACTCTTGGGGAGTTTTCCAAAGAATCGTTCCCTTATCTTAGCAATGTATTCCATTTGGGCATGATTGTTATTTTTCTTTATGGGATAACATAGTTGCTTTAACTCTTTATAGTTTTCTTTCTTTTCTTTTTCCAAGAAATCCTTCAGTTCGTTGGGTTTGATGACCGCCTTGACCCTCGGCAAATGACCACCTTGACTAACTTCCTTGTCGTTCCACTCATCATAACAGACTTGCGCTATCTGAATAAGCTTATCGGTGAAATCGTCAATAGCTTTCTTTACTTCTGAAGGGGCATCGATGGGGGGATCTAACTCTTCAAACGCTCTCTGTACGAGGGCGACATAGCGAAAATAAGCTAGAGCGGCTTCGTTGCTGATATGAGCTTTACATATATACCAACGCACACGAGAAGGGAGCGCTGTTTCTCCTCCCTTAACGGGCTCGCCTATATATTTTGTCAGCAATGCGTACTTCCAGTCGGCACCGTCTATATTATCCAGATGTTCATCAAATCCAAAATCTTTGAGTTCTTGACGCGCTTCGTCAATTTCCTCAGGAGGTATGCCTATAAAGTCAGCGTACTCCTTGTTAAGGAAGTCCGAACGAAGTAGGTCTCCTAATAATTTCTTAATGCGATTATAAATTCGCGTTTTGTTGGGTTTCTTAAAAATACATTCCATCCATTGATTATGATCCTCAACAATATCTTCGCTCAATCCAAACCAATACTGCCTAGCATTGGGATATAAATCGAAAACAGCAAACTCCTGGGCTAAACGCCTAAGATCGTCCATCAGCCAGGCACCATTACGGTTCGCCATAATCTGAACCTCCATCTGAAGTGCTTCAGAATAACGTCCAACTCTATCTTCATCATTAGTTAGGTACTGTTTAATCCAATACAATACCTGCTCAGCTTCTGTTGCGTCATAATCAGCGGATGCCTTCAGTATAGCATCAATGACGTCCTCTGCAGGGAGGTGGCCTGCACGTATGCTACGTACCTTCTTCTTCAATTCGTCACAGTTTATTGAAAACGTGTTGCTGGTCATATTAATCTTTTTTTTAAATGTATTTGCAATTGTGCTGCAAAGATATAAATAAAAAGTGAATTATAAGCAAGTTGGCTAATTGTTCTATTACAATTACGGTATTATAGTTGAAAAAGAATGTTGGGATAGGCTATTTAACATGAAGGATTGAGATCTTTATCATGTTATTCTTTATCATCCAGAACGTATGTTTTTCAAATCATCACTATGCTATTTGATGAAAGCGAGAATTATAGCATTCACCAACTGACGGATATTGAGTTTAACATTCGACTCGAACTTGACTCGTTCAATCTCACGTTTTACCTCTTTCAATAGCCAGACACACTCACCATGCCCTTGAAAATTAAGACGAGTTCAGATGGGATTATAGACGAGCTTAGACGAAAATTAAGAGCGATTTAAGAGGGAAATTAAGAGCAATTTAAGAGGGAATCTTCTGAATCCCCTTTGTTTAGGGCATTTCTCAATAAGATAATTTACGTGGCATTACGCGAGATTTACGTGAGATTTAGACGAGCTTAGACGATAATTAAGACGGGATTAGACGAAATATAAGACGAGCAAAACCTATTTAGCGAGCCATTGGGTAGATACAGGCTCGCTAAATTCTTTATACGCTCTGACCTTTTCCATAGCCTGGACCATACAGTTCTCCAGTACGCAATTCATTAAGTGCATC
>Ga0256407_10012129_pt1 | contig 11779 bp, 10 predicted proteins | sample RumenRJG_04DNA_FD_193489 | JGI IMG/M metagenome (GOLD analysis project Ga0256407, IMG submission 193489) | Bovine rumen microbial communities from Lethbridge, Alberta, Canada - RJG_04 | ecosystem: Host-associated > Mammals > Digestive system > Stomach > Rumen | place: Canada: Alberta... | reverse complement strand
TGAAAGTTATTTATCAAAATCGGTACAGTAAGAACCGCAAGCACACCAACTATTGTCAGTGCCATTAAAAGTTCTGTAAGAGTAAAAGCCGCTCTATAAGGAGGTTTTAGCGATTGCCCCCCCCCCCTAAAAGCATTGATATTACTGCGTTTTAGCATATTTAACCTCCTTATTTGCTTAAAACTGTTAAATTTCACCTATAATATCTGTTTTGAAAGATGCTCCGATTTCTTCCTGAGCAAGAACAACGATATTATTTATATACAAACTGAGCAATGTGAATAAAATTTGACGGTATTCAATAGGTACCATAACTTTTGGTTCATAAATACCCAATTTCTTTGCCTTTCGCTTGATTTTTCCTGCAATTTTTTCTGCAAAATCCGCATCAATTTTTATAATAGATGCATCGGAATCATCACAGCCAAGCATCAATTCCGAATAAGTCTTGTCAGACAAATCAAACAAACTTATTGTTTCACCGTCTTCATTTGTATATTTTGAACAAATCTGACGGGATAGTGCAATTCGTATCTTATTTATAATATCAACCTTTGAACCGTCATCAGCAAAATCATTTATCTTTTCAAAAATATAAGTAATATTCTTGATAGAAACATGCTCTTTGATAAGACTTACCATTACATATTTAATATCAGCATAAGTCATAATATCCGGAACAATATTTTCAATAAGATACGGATTTTCTTTCTCTACGACATCAAGATATTTTTCAATATCTTCATAGTCAAGCAAATCTTCGACATGTTTAATTGCAATATACTCAAGTGCTTTGGCTATATATTCTGATGAAGTCAAACCACATTGCCAAAAATCTTTAGCTTTTTCTTTTTCAACCCAGATAACCTTTTTACCTGAAAGTTCATCTTCAGTTGTAACAGAATTTTTAATCTTATGTTCAAGATGCAAATCATCTGCGTAAAACATTTTATATCTCGGATAAACAACGGCTCTGAAAACTTCCATTCCTCTTATTCTGATACTGAACTCTCCGGAATTTAGATTTTCGTCATCTTTAAACACCACTTTTGGAATAATGTATCCGCTTTTTTCAGTCAATTCAAGCCTTGCTTTTACGGTTTGGGCAACAAGTTGTTCTTCCCCGAAATCAGAGCGTTCAAAATCAACAAAACCCAAAAGTTCTTCGCTCAGATATATCGCAAGTTTTTCTTCATGAAGTTTTGAATACATCAAATCAGGAGAGGTTGCCTTGCTTAACTCCCCTTTCAAATCATCAAGCGCCTTTAAACCCGTTGAAATTTTATCATTTAATTTTTTTCTTGAAACAGGCGCCTCTCCGTCAAGTTGCGTTTTAACCTGATTTATTTCATCCCTTTTTTGTTTAATTTTACTCTGAATTTCAATACACTTTTCGTATTCGGTCATTTTAGGGGAAAGCATTTTTTCCATTTGGCTTTTAAAATCAGAAATGCTTATTATATCGCCTGAAGTCTCAGCAGACTTTGCCTCTCGCATAAAAATACAGTTTAATTGCGCACTTTCATCATCATCAGAACCAACTTCTGTCATGCTGTATAATTCCCAGCCTTTCATAGACATTTCATTTAAAAGATTTTGTAATTCCTGTGCATTTTGCGCCGAACATGTTTTGATAACATATTCCATTCTGCTTTTACCAAACATAATTTTTACCCTTTTAAAATTTTTATAGCCTCTATCGCCGTTTTAATAGCCTTTTCAGTGTCATGAACAACAGGATTTTCCAACCCCTCTTTTTCACGCTCCTGATTAGCAACAACAAGAAAAACCGAACCGATTTTTACTCTTAAATAACTTGCGACAATAAATAATGCCGCAGATTCCATTTCCGAAGCAAGGCACCCCATACGCTTCCATGCTTCCCAACGATTTATCAATTCGTTTGAAACAGGCATTCTGTCAGGACAATGCTGACCATAAAAAGAATCTTTACACTGAACAACCCCAGTATGATAATCAAAGCCTAATTTCTTTGCACTTTCTACAAGCGAATTTACGACATCAAGATTAGCAACGGCAGGAAATTCAATTGGTGCATATTCTCTGCTTGTCCCCTCTGCTCTAATCGCACCGGTAGCAATAACAATATCACCGCCTTTTACATTTGTATCAATTCCACCACAAGTACCGACACGGATAAAGGTTTGCGCTCCGCATTTCACAAGTTCTTCAAGTGCAATCGCTGCAGACGGACCACCAATACCCGTTGAAGTTACACTGACTTTTTCCCCGTCAACATAACCGGTATAAGTGACATATTCACGACTGTCCGCAACTTTTACAGGGTTTTCAAAAAATTGCGCAATTTTTTCACACCTTTTTGGGTCGCCGGGGAGTATAACATACTTTCCGACTTCCCCTTCCTTTAACCCTATATGATACTGTCTGCCGTCTTCGGTATAATTCATTTATTGTCCTTTTAATTTTGAAATAACCTGATCAGTTACATCAACTCCGCCGACAAATACAACCTGATCAGACAGAATTGCATCAAGCCTTTGTGCAACCATAACCTGTTTTGCTGCGCCCTGAATCTGAGTCATAATTTGGTTTTCTTTATCTCTTTGCAGTTTCATCAATGCTTCTTGTTTTGATTTTAAAGTATTAGCAGCCTGATTTTCAAAATTTTGTTTCTGCAAAGGAGTTGACAAATTCTTATACTGTTTTTCCTGTTCAAGCATATATTGCTGAAGTTCAAGAGTTTTTGCATCAATTTCTTTTACTGCAGACTGCGCAGCAGGATAACTTTCCAAAACTCTTTGATAATCAATGTAACCTACTTCCGCATTTGCAGCATTTGAGCAGGTCAATGCAACACCTGCAACCGCTAATAAAGCCATTAATTTTAAATTTTTCATACAACCTCCACTATTTTATATTCATTTATTATAATAATTTGTTCAAAATTTTCAAGTATTAGTACATCAAATCGCCTACACCAAAGGTAAAGTAACCGCTTTTAGAACCGTTACGCCCCGGATTTGTGAGCGGAATACCATAGTCAATTGATAACGGCCCCATGCCCGGAATAAATACCTTCAAACCAACACCTGCTGATATAGCGTACATAGGTCTGTCATAAATTTTATCCGAAACAGTAGAATTAAACACTTTACCTGCATCAACCCACATTGTAAATCTCAGGTTGTTCAGGAAGGCGATTCTTGTTCTGTCCATAAACGGAATTGGTGTCGCAAATTCGGCAGAACCCATGATAAATGCATTACCCGTACCAACACCGCTCATTTTGAAACCTCTGATTGAATACGGGCCACCTAAACGATACGCCATAACTTCAGGAATATTTCCATGAATTGCACCGCCACCTTTTACAGTCAAAGAGAAAGAAGATTTCTTTGCAATCGGAATATATTGTTTTATCATACCGGTCAATTTGCCGTTTGTTTTATTCAAACCGTTCAGCCCAATATTTTCATCAAATCTTAAACTTGCCATCGTACCATGACGGGTAATTGTTGCAGAATCCCTTGTATCATACAATAATGCAGGACTCAAAGACAGGAACAAACCACCTTCAAGTTGTTTTGCACGTTCCGATAAAGGAACATTATATTTTTCATACAAACTTGTAATTTTCTTTCTGTCACCCTCTTTAACATTGATATTTTCCACACCCAAGCCAAAAGTTGCCGTTGTATGACGATTTCTTTTGAATTTATGCGCAACTGTAAATTCTCCGCCAAATCTCTGTTCAATAGCCATCGGGACCTGATAAGAACCAAAATCTCTAAAGAACAATCTGGTATTAAGCGAAGTATCAGAGTTAAAGAAATAAGGTTTGAAATAACTCAATTCTGCCTGAATATTCATGTGATTTACGACAGAATTATCGTTCATAATAACACCGGTACCAGCCAAGCCTGTTAAAGAAATTCTTTCCGCTCTGCCGCGGAAATTATTTTCACTTATACCTAAAGAACCGAAAAGACCGGTTGCCGTATCAAGACCACCACCGACAGATACACTTGCCGTCCTTTGTTCTTTAATTTTTATTGTTATATCATAAGCATCTTCAACATCTGCACTGGGTTCAATCTCTCTTGTTACATCTTTAAATGCCTGAGTAGCATACAAACGGACAAGATCTTCTTTAATCATGTTTTCGTTATAAACCATGCCCGGCTCTGTTAAAATGTTTCTGGCAACGACATAATCTTTTGTCTTTTCGTTGCCTTCAATCATGATTTTATCAATGACACCTTCTTTGATAACAATATTAATTGTACCATCGGGGTCATCAGTTACTGAGGCAATTCGGGAGAGAATATAACCTTTCTGCATGTATAAATCCTGAATCTTTGTAATAGCCTCATTTATTTTTGCAATATTTTGGGGTTTCCCCTTCATTTCTTCAAGTTTAGCAAGAATATCTTCGGTAGAAATTACGGTGTTACCGTCTATTGTAAAATCTTTAACAGGAATGTTTTCTTCAACAATAATTTTAATAGTAATCGTACCGTCATCATTATTTGTCGGAATAGCCTTCATTCTTTCCGAAAAATAACCCGTTTCATAGATAGTTTTTAAATCATCCTGCATATCGGAACGATTATAAGGTTCACCAACCTTCATTTTCATTTGGGATAAAATTTCGTCCGGACTAAGAGAATTCAAGCCCATAAATTCAATGCTTTTGATAGTTTTTTCTTGAGAAATAACAGGGGTTGGTAAAACATCGGGGTTAACTTCGGGAGCAGAAGTTTCTGTTCTTAAACTCGGAACATCTGAAGCATCAAAGATAGTATTTGTAGTCGTATTCTGTTTTATAGCATCTTCAGTTATACCCATGCTTGAGCCCCATACATCATCAATTGAATATGCACAGGTCTGCGTGAGTGAAACCAGCAATATTGCTAATAAAATCTTTTTCAGCGAACTAAAATTCAAAAATACATTCCCTTAAAACTATCACTTCTCTCCACTAAAATTTTAGCATAAATTTATTAAAAAAGTAAAATATTTTACAACTTATTTACCAATAGAAATTTTATACACACTATTTTTATTATATTCGTATAATTCAGATAAAATTACCGAAATATCTTTTGGGCTAAAACCTTTGTCTTTTAAGACTTTTACTCTCTTTTGTATTTCATTTTCATCAGAAATATTATCTTTTCTGAACACCAACACAACAAACTCACCTTTTGGCTGATTGTTTAGAAAATGTTCAATTATATTATTGATATTGTCAACCAAAACTTCTTCAAATATTTTTGTCAGTTCTCTGCCAACGGCAATTTTGGCATCTGCACGAACTGATTTTATAATATTCAATGTTTGCAAAATTCTGTTTGGGGATTCATAAAAAATAAAATCTTTGTCTTCATAATCCGTTACAAGTTTTTGGATTTTTTGTTCGGTTTTTGGTAAAAAACCGACAAAACTGAAACATTCATCTTCTCTTGAAATTTGTGAAAGGAAAGTTGCTATTGCGTTGGCGCCGGGTAAAGATGTAACACTAAACCCACGATTTCTTAATTCCTTTACAATTACACTTCCCGGATCGCAAATCAACGGAGTTCCGGCATCAGATACAAGAGCCATTTTTTGACCGGATTCAAGAGTTTTTATAATTTGTTCAACCCTCTCATTTTCATTGTACTTGTGATAAGAAAGGCATTTTGTTCTTATATCAAAATGATTGAGGAGTTTTTGAGTAACCCGTGAATCTTCGCATGCAATTAAATCAACCGACTTCAAAACTTCAATCGCTCTTAAAGTAATATCGCCCAAATTTCCGATTGGAGTCGGAACAATATAAAAATCATATTCTTTCATATCGGTATATTAACATAAAATATTAACAATATCTTAATTATTCAAACCGTAATTTTACTTGATTACAAAATATGTTGATGATAATATCAAACATGTTATAGTAGTAGAATATGTTACACATAAGAAGGAGTAAAAATTATGGTAAACGTAGCAATTAACGGATTCGGCAGAATCGGTAGAAATACTTTAAGAGCCGCAATCAGAGAAGGTATTTTTGACAAAATCAATTATGTAGCAATCAATGACCCTGGTTTGAAACCGGAAGATGCTGCAAGAATTTTCAAATATGACTCTGTTATGGGTAGATTTGACGGAACAGTTGAAGCATACGATGAAGGTATTATCGTTAACGGTAAAAAAATCAAATTCTTCGCAGAAAAAGACCCGGCTCAACTTCCTTGGAAAGATTTGGGTGTAGAAGTTGTTGTTGAATCAACAGGTTTCTTCACAGATGCAACTAAAGCTCATGCTCACATTGATGCAGGTGCTAAGAAAGTTATCATTTCTGCTCCTGCAACTAACGAAGATATTACAATCGTTTTAGGCGTAAACGACAAAGAATACGATACAACTAAACACAATGTAATTTCTATGGCATCTTGCACAACTAACTGCTTGGCTCCTGTTGCTAAAGTTATTGATGAAAAATTCGGTATCGTTAAAGGTTTGATGACAACAGTTCACTCTTACACAGGCGACCAGAGAATCTTAGACGCAGGTCACAAAGATCCTCGTAGAGCAAGAGCAGGTGCTCTTAACATTTGTCCTACAAAAACAGGTGCTGCAAAAGCAGTTGCTTTAGTTTTACCTCAATTGAAAGGTAAATTGGACGGTTTCGCTATGAGAGTTCCTACTCCTGATGTTTCATTAGTTGATGTTGTATTCGAACTTTCAAAAGATGTTACAGTTGAAGAAGTTAACGCAGCATTAAAAGCAGGCGCTGACGGTCATGTTCTTTGCTATACAGAAGAACCGTTAGTATCTTCAGATTATGTTGGTACTTCACAATCTTCAACAGTTGACGGATTATTAACTCGTGTAATGGGTGGTAATCAGGTTAAAATCATTTCTTGGTACGATAACGAAATGGGTTATTCAACAAGACTTGCTGAAACAACTTACATGGTTGCTTCTAAATTATAATTTTAATAAAGTCTAATTACAGAAAACTGACATATCATAAGGTATGTCAGTTTTTTATTTATAAAACTTAAATGTTTTCAATTTATGCATTTACATTCAGTTTCAACAATGAGGCATTATCCATTGCTTCATTATATTCCGGTACGGACAAATAAGCACCCACACCATTAATGTGTTTTATCATTGATTGCAGAGTTTTACCTAACATTTCATTTTGATTTTTTATAAGTTCTGACTGATTTGCAATAATACGGTCTTCCATTTCGTATAAATCCTGCAAAGTCGCCACTCGGTCAGCATTATTTCTGCGTGAACTATTAGAAGTAAAATTTAACTGTGCCAATGAAACTGATTGTATATTCATATTTTGCCTTTCCTCATACTTTATCCGATTTTGTTAAATATTTTACCAAATCAAAATCTTTAAATTTATCTCCGATACCTTCAAGAACCTTTGGAAGCATTTTCAATCTTGCTCTGACATCTTCTACATCTGCTTTAGAAGTCAGATAACCCAAAACATCTATTTCAAAAGTCTCAGGTCTTTTTTCAGTAAAAGGTACAACATCTCTGAATAAAGATGTAATTTTGTCTGATTTAGTATCTTTATTTACCATTGATTTTATTAAACTCATAAAGGACTCTTGCTTTGACAAGTCCATTGTATATCCGCCGCTTAGAGTTTCTTTTGCAATATCAGGGACAACTTTTGTAGTTGCAGCCATTTGATGAGCAAGAGATTTATCATTCAAAACTCCGCTGGACATTACATGTAATGCGTATTTTGAAGTCGTTGAATCCGTATTATTTATAATTGCATTTATTAAATCCATACCTTCAGGATTTTCTTTTGATGCCTTTACCATTTGTGGGATAAGTTTTTCTCTGAGAGTTTTGGAATATGCTTTATCTACATTTGCTTCAACTTTAGTTAATAATGCGTGATAACTGTTCAATTCCAAAGTATCACAAATTGTGCCCAAATCTTTTGGATTCAGAGTTTTTAATTCTTTTGCAAACTGTTTTACTTCAGGAATTTTATCCGCATAATAATCTATATTATCCTGTAATACATTATATGTTCGACGGTCAATATCTCTTTTTACCACACCCATTTGAGAAAAGCCACCGGTAAACAGCCGTCTTACAGGTTCTTTTGGAACTGAATTAATTTTAAACATGGTTACTCCTTTTCGCTACTGATAATATCAGTAAAACCTGTAAAAAAAATTTTTGCGCAGGTTAAAATCGTTATTTTACAACTTTATTTAATCCATGGGGTTTATCGACATCACGATGAAGTTTTAGGGCAATTTCAAGCGCAAGAAGTTGAATTATAACCAAAATTCCGAATGTTTTTATAATCGGCTTTGAACAATCTACATTAAGATTATAAGTAGATTTAATCTGATTTGTTCGGTTTCCGATTATACAAATCGGAGGTTTATAATTTTCTTTTATGTTATTGAGATTTTTTACCGCAGTATAATTCAAATCATCATTTGCAATATAAATCATTGCACTTTTTGCATTATTCAACACCGCAACATGACCATGCATAAATTCGCCTAAAATATAAGAACAAGTGTTGATATAAGATGTTTCTTTAATCTTTAAAGATGCTTCTTTTGCAAAAGCATACATCTCACCATCAGCGCTCATAACAATACTTTTGTAACGAGCCAAAAATCTTGCTGCCTGCTTAATTTTAGAATGAACCTTGTATGCGCTATTAATTACATCCGGAATATCGTTCAAATCTCGAACCAAATCGGTAACATCAATTCCTTTGGTTTGAGCAAGTTTAAATACAAGCATTGCACCGCAAAGCAGTTGTGATGTAAAAGATTTAGTTGCAGCAATGCTTTTTTCTTCCCCTGCATGGCAGGCTACATGATATTGTGTTGCATTCCAGATTGAAGAATTTTCTTTGTTTGTTATACACAGAGTTTTTACACCATGTTCTTTTGCCCTTAAAAGTGCCGAATTTGTATCAGTTGTTTCACCTGACTGAGTAATGAAAATATACAAAATATCTTCACCTTCGGCAATTTTTGGCTGAAGCAAAAATTCGCTTGAATAAATTGCTCTTGCTTCAATATTAGCAACCGAACCTAAAAGACTTGCGCAATACCTTGCACAATGATAAGAAGAACCGCTTGCAACAAGAAATACACGGTTTACATTTTGCGGAACATCAATATTTATCTGCCCGTCTTTTATGTAATCACTTATAATTTGCTCACAAATTTTACTTTGCGCAAATATTTCAGTTTCCATTGAAGATTTTTTTCGTTTGATTAATGGCATACTATAACTCTTTGCTTAAATGAGATTCTTCGGCTTATTTGTCAATTCTGAGCAATGCGAAGAATCTCACACCTAACACCTCAGAATGACTGTAAACTAACCTTCCAAAAACTCTCTTACAAACTTATTAACCGTTTGCGGATTTGCTCTGCCTTTGGTTTCTTTCATAACCTGACCGACAAAGAATCCCAAAAGATTAGTTCTTCCGTTTTTATATGCTTCAACTTCTTTCGGGTGAGATTCAACAATATTTTTAACCATATCCTTGATTGCACCCTCATCATTAATTTGGCTCAAACCTTTCTTTTCTACAATATCCGCTGCCTTTTCGCCTTTAGTAATCATATCTTCAACAAGTATTTGCTTACCGATATTATTTGATATTGTTCCCTTTTCAATTAAGGCGATAAGTTCTGCCAAATTTTCAGGAGTTAATTTTGTTTCATTGATTTCAACATGATTTTCTTTTAAATATGCTGCAATTTCACCTGTTAAGAAATTAACGGCTGTTTTTGGATTTGCACCGAGTTCAATGACTTTATCAAAGAATTTTGCAAGTTCCATCTGCGATACAACAACATTTGCATCATATTCGCTCAAGCCTAAACTTTGATATCTTTCACGCTTTTGCTTAGGAAGTTCAGGCATTTTTGCTCTGATTTCTTCAACCCATTCACGGGAAATTTCTAACGGCATCAAATCAGGTTCAGGGAAATAACGGTAATCGTTTGCATCTTCCTTACTTCTCATTGATTTTGTTTCTCTGGTATCGTCATTCCAAAGTCTTGTTTCCTGAACGACTTCACCGCCGTCTTCGACAAGTTCTATCTGACGGTCAATTTCATATTCTAACGCTCTTTCCAAGGCAGAAAAAGAGTTAATATTTTTTATTTCCGCTCTTGTTCCAAATTCTTTTGAACCTTTTGGCATAATAGAGATATTAGCGTCACATCTCATTGAACCTTCTTCTAAGTTACCGTCACAAACCCCTGCATAGCGAACAATGTCACGAAGTTCTTCCATATATGCTCTTGCTTCCTGCGGACTGCGCATATCAGGTTCTGATACAATTTCTAAAAGCGGAGTGCCTGCTCTGTTCAAATCTACTAATGAATAAATTGAACCTGCAAGACCGTTTGCTCCTGCGTGGACAAGTTTACCTGCATCTTCTTCCAGATGCGCCCTTGTAATACCGATTCTTTTGCCGTTGATATCAATATGACCGTTTACACAAATCGGCTCGTCATATTGAGAAATCTGATAACCTTTTGGCAAATCCGGATAAAAATACTGTTTTCTGTCAAATTTGCATCTTGCAGGGATTTCGCAATTCAACGCCAAACCTGCCAAAATTCCCATATTAACAACTTCTTTATTCAAAACAGGTAATACCCCCGGCATACCTAAAGTAATCGGACTTGTCAAACTGTTAGGTTCCTGACCGAATTCGTTTTTATCCGGCGCAAAAATCTTTGTTTTAGTCTTTAATTGTGCGTGAACTTCAAGACCTATAACAACTTCATATTTATCTCTTAACTCTTGTTCAACCATTTTAATCTCTCCTTGTCTATTGATTTAATTTTAGCACAAAGGAAAGAATGATAAAAACAAACCCAACAAGTTCTTTACAGTTTTTAAGAAAGTAAAAAATATAGTTACGCCACATAACGCAAAAAACATGTTATTATAATCAACAACGAAAACCCCGTGTCGGGCAAGTATGCCCAACCTACAATTCTAAGAGGGTAAATAAAGCCTTACCCCTCTACCTTTGGGATACAAAGCGAACCAACGAGGAACGAGTTGTGTGAGCCTGTATGCGTAACGAAGTGAAGCAGAGGGTAGAATTTCTTAATGAGCAGAGGCGAATTTAGAAATTCGGGTGAAGGTTAAAATATAATATAAACAAAATTCTCGCTTTTTTAGTGTCAGGCAATATGTAAGTTGGGCTTTCAGCCCAACAAATATAGCGTTGGGGTAGAAACCCCAACTTACTTATTTTATCCGTTTTGTCATTCCGAATTTATTTCGGAATCTCCTGCCGAACATTCTTAAATTTGATTAACAAGGAGATGCTGAAACGAGTTCAGCATGACAAGCAGTTCAGAATAATATGTAATTTGGACTTTCGGACTAACAATCCGATGTTGGGGTAGAAACCCCAACTTACTTATTAACACAATTTTATCCGTTTTGTCATTCCGAATTTATTTCGGAATCTCCTACTGAACACTCTTTTTGATTGACAGGGAGATGCTGAAACGAGTTCAGCATGACAAGCAGTTCAGAATAATATGTAAGTTGGACTTTCAGCCCAACAAATATAATGTTGGGGTAGAAACCCCAACTTACTTATTTACACAATTTTATCCGTTTTGTCATTCCGAATTTATTTCGGAATCTCCTACTGAACACTCTTTTTGATTAACAGGGAGATGCTGAAACGAGTTCAGCATGACAAGCAGTTCAGAATAATATGTAAGTTGGGCTTTCAGCCCAACAA
>Ga0256407_10012124_pt1 | contig 11780 bp, 8 predicted proteins | sample RumenRJG_04DNA_FD_193489 | JGI IMG/M metagenome (GOLD analysis project Ga0256407, IMG submission 193489) | Bovine rumen microbial communities from Lethbridge, Alberta, Canada - RJG_04 | ecosystem: Host-associated > Mammals > Digestive system > Stomach > Rumen | place: Canada: Alberta | collected... | reverse complement strand
TTAAACACAAAAATTAATTATAATCAATTGAATTTATTATTAACAAACAATTTAGAATATTTCAAGTTCTTTTATCACAAATTTTCTTCTTTATTATTTATTCTTCATTATTATCAATTAAATATTTAAATGATAATTAATTAATAATTATTCTTGATATATAAAAAAAATATTATCCTATAAAAAAACACTTTTAAAAATATGGACTAATTTTCAGTTATGGGAAATGATATCATAATCTTTATTTTCATAAATTTTCTTTTTATCAAAAATAAAAAATAAAAGAATTGATATCAATATAATATTTATTATTACTATTAATAATAGTCTCAGTATACCCACAAAATTTAATTCTTTTTTATTTTTTGTAATATAATAAATGTATTTATTTTTCCTATGATAATTTTTTTTCATTTATTGTTGTTCAATGAATTAAGTTAATTTTAACTTTTTTATTTACATTATTCTTTTCCATGTATTTGAAAAAATTTTAATTTCTAACTTTTTTGTTATAATTTTACGATTAATTTTCCATTTATTTTTTAATATTTTAAATTACATATATTTTTATTTATTTAATGTATTTAAATAATTAAAAATAACTAAAAAATTTTTAATAAAAAGAAACACTATTTAAAATTAAGTATTTTAAAATATAATTTAATAGTTTAATATTGATTATTATTATTAAATCCATATTATTAAGATTAAGATTGTTATATATTTAATAAGTAATTTTTTATTATCTAAATTGAGAATATAGTAAATTTATATTCAAAATATTTTTTTCTAATCTATATCATTTAATTAATTGTTTGATAAATTATTATTATTTTTTTTCAAAATAACTTTTTTTTTAGGTAATTTAATTCTACCTTTATTTAAAATATTTTTACCGTACATTGCTCGACAAGTCTTAGAATATTTTTTACAAATTTCATAAAAAAAATCAGTATCCTTAGCAAATTTCCACCATATTTCAGCACCATAATTTTTTAAAGATTTCCAAACTTTTTTAACACAATGTAAAACAGTAGGTTCTTCATAAGCATTTTTTAATTCTAACCAAGTATATCTATCTTTAGATCTTCCTCCCAAAGTTAATTTTTGAAAAAGTTTCTTATGATATATATTAAAAATACCATATTTTGGAGGTAAAAAACCAATTTTATTAAAACCTACTGAATTTATTATTGTTTGTTCATTTTGTTTTAATTTATTATAATATTTTTTAATAAATCTATTATATTTAATTTCAATATTATCTTCTCTTAATTTTTTTAAATTTATTAATAAAACTCCAGCACAAATATAATGATCATTATCTTTTGTAAGATGATCTAATTGTCTTGGATTATCAAGTAATCCTTTATAATAAAAATTTTCCATATCAATATTATACATATCATTTAAATCTTTGTATGTTATGGTATCATCATCTAACCATATAATTTTATTTATAAATGGTAATAAACTTGATAAGGAAAGTCTGAAATATAAATTGGTATATATTTCTGAATTTATTTCAGAAAGAAGAAATTCTATTGTTTTTATTGAACATTTATTTTTATATTTTGTTTCTAGACTCTTAAGTTTTTGTAATTTGTTCATATTGAAGTTTTTTGGATAAATTATATAAAAGTCATATTTTGTTGTTGGATTTGATGTTTTTATTATTGAAGTTATTGCAATTATTGTTGCATAATAATTACCTTCATTTAAACCCATTGCTATTGGAATTATGTCATATGGATTTTGAAAAATAAAATTAAATTTTGAATAATATTTTATTAATTTTCCTAAATAGTATGGTTGTTCCATTGTTTTCAAAGTAAAATTATAAGAATTATCTTCATAATTTATTTGTAAACTTTTATCAAAATGATTTTTAGTAAAATAAAATGGTCCATTTATATTTTCTGGAATTTTATCTTTTAATATACATTTAATATATAAATCTGTTATATTTGTTGGACCATATAAATCACATTTAAATGTTATAAATATATTTTGCTCATTAAGATTGTCGGAATGGAGATTAATATCAAACATATTATTTATTTTTAAATTATTTGGAATTACTTCTCCAGAAATTATATCTAAAAATAATTGAAAATTATTATCAATATATGATTCCTCCTTATTTAAAATATATATATTTTTGATATATAATGAATATTGATTTAAAGATGAAGAAATTAGTATAATATAAATTAAGAATTTCATATTCAAGAAATTAATAAATTTATTATTTGACAAATATAAATAATTCATTATATTTGAATTTTGAAAATTTTAGAATGATGGAATTATAAAATATATATAAGTAAAATAATAACATAAATAATTTTTTTATATTTATTTTTATTTCTGATAATTTTTATATTATATTAATTATTATTTCTTAAAATTTCCTCATTCTCTTTTTTTTAAAGTGATAATTTTTTATTTATTTAAACTTTTTAATTTTATTTTTGAAAAATAAAAAAATTTTTTTAGTTAAATTTTAATGATTTAAATGGGTTTTTTTCTTTAAATTATTTAAATTAATTTTTAATTCATGAATGAAAAATATAAACTTTAGATTATTATAAAAAGAAATTATATATTACATATTTTTAGAAATAAATATTTTAACCCTTTTTTGTTTGAAAAATGAATAATTGTTTAATTTATTTTTCCTTGATTTAAAATCTAATGAAATTTAAATTTGTATATATGAGAATTTTATTCAATTTTCTAATGATGTTCAAAAATATCTTTTTCATCTAAAAAATAATTAAATATTTTTGTGTAAATGATGAATATTATATTTTTAAATAAAATATTGTTTATTATTTTTTGTTTATTTTTTTAATTTAATATTATATAAATGATAGTTTTTTATTTTTGATGATATATTAAATTTGTTTATATATTCTTTTATCTTAAATATATATAAAAATTAGTCTCTGAAATATAATTTCTTTAAATATTATTAATTGATAAAAGAATATAATTTATAATAATAATGTCTAGAAAATAAAAAAGTAAAAATAAATTCATTTTAAAAATAATAAAATATTATGGACTATTTAAAATACCACCTCCCATAGGAATAGATTCACTTTTTCTTTTCCTAACTTTCTTCTTTCTTCTTTTTTTAGGTTTTTGAATATTAGTACCATTAATATTAGTAATTTTCAAACTTTCTCCTGATTTCCTCTCATCAATTTTTTTCATAATATCATTTGGAATATCATTCCCAAAAATCCCAATACAAGATTTATACCATTTAACACAAATATCACTAAAAAAATCTGAATTTCTCGCATGCAACCACCAAACTTTTCCACCATAATTTTTATGTCTACTCCAAACTTTTTTAAGACAATGTAATATAGTAGGATCATCATAAGCTTTACTTAATTCATCCCAAGTATATCTTTCTTTTGATCTTCTTCCAATTGGTTTCCTTCTTAAAATCCTTTTACTTCTATAATTAAATACTCCAAATCTTGCTGGTAAAACACCAATATGATCAAATCCAACTGCATTTATTACTGTTTGATCATGTTTTTTTAATTTTCTATTATATTTTTTTATAAATGCATTATATTTTGTTTCCATATCATCTTCTCTTAATTTTTTTAAATTTATTAATAAAACACCTGAACAAATATTATGATCATTTGCTTTTGTAATATGATCTAATTGTTTTGGGTCATCAAGGAAACCTTTATAATAATAATTTTTCATATTAATATCATACATTTCTTTCAAATCTTTAAATGTTAATGTATCACCATCTAACCATATAATTTTATTAATATAAGGAAGTAAGTTTGATAATGCTAATCTATAATAAGCTGGAGTTCTAATATAACGATTTTTTTTAGCTCCCATAAATTTCCTTTGCATATCTAAAGTTATAATTGAACATTTATATGGATATTTTTTTTCCAGACTATGAAGTCTATCTATATTTTCTTTTTTAAATTTACCAGGATGCATTAAGTAAAAATCATATTTTGTTGTACTATTTGCTGTTGTTATTATTGATGTCATTGCTATTACTGTTGGATATACGTATCTATCATCTAATGCCATTGTAATTGGAATTATGTCATATGGATTTGGGTATATTAAATTAAATTTTATTGTTTTTTTTTTTAATTTTTTTTGACAAGGATTTATTTCTACCAAATAATATGGTTGCATCATTACTGTTAATGTGATATTATATATTCTATCTTTATATTCTACTTCAAAACCTCTTTCTAAATGGTTTTTTGTTATATAAAATGGTCCATTTGCATTTTCTGGAATTTTGTCTTTTAAATTACATTTTAAATATATTCCTTTAAAACTTGATGGACCATATAAATCACATTTAAATGTTATAAAAATATTTTCTTCATTAAAATCATCAGATTGTACTTTTATATTAAAAACATCTTTTGCTTTTAAATTTTTTTGTAATTTTTGTCCACTAATTCCATCTAAATATAATTCAAAATCATTATCATTGCATGATATTTCTTTCGGTGTATATATATTTTTAATATATATTGAATATTGAGTAGATGCTAATGAAATTAATAAAGTGAAAACAATGACAAACATTATTAAATTTTTTATATTAAATTTAATAATTAAAAATTATTTAAGATTTTTAAATCATTTTTTGTCTATGTTTTTTTTTTTAATTATTTTTTTAATGGTTAAAAAATTCATAAATATATTTTTATATATAAAATAGAATAAAATAAATATAATTTAAATTTATTAAAATTTATATGAATAAAATTAATTTATAATTTTTTGTTATTTATTCATTTAACTTTTTTTGAATTTATTAAATATAAATTACTTAATAAATTAGATATTATAAATAAAAATATGTAAATTATTATCAATAAGTAAATATAATTCTTTTTTCTAAAGCCAAAATCATTAAGAATATTTATTATAAAAATAAATTATTCATTTTATATTTTAAATAACAATGTCTGAAAACCCACCTATAGGAATTGATCTAGGAACAACATATTCCTGTGTTTCAATATGGAAAAATCATCAACCATATGTAATCCCCAATGAAAATGGAAATAGAATAACTCCATCAGTAGTATCCTTCACAAAAAAGGATAGATTAGTAGGTGAAGCAGCAAAAAACCTTTCATCAAAAAATGCTGAAAACACAATATATGATGCTAAAAGATTAATAGGAAGAAGATTTAACGATAAAGAAGTACAAGAAGATATAAAAAGATGGCCATTTAAAGTAAAAAAAGATCTAAATTCAGATCGTCCAGTAATAGAAGTAACATATAAAGGAGAAAAAAAAAATTTTTTTGCTGAAGAAATATCATCAATTGTCTTAACCAAAATTAAACATTATGCTCAAGAACATTTAGGTCATGAAATACGTGAAGCTGTTATTACATGCCCAGCATATTTTAATGATGCTCAAAGAAATGCTACTAAGAATGCAGGTAAGATTGCTGGATTGGATGTTATTAGAATAATTAATGAACCAACTGCTGCTGCATTAGCTTATGGATATAATAAAATGAGTGAAAATCAAAATAAAAATGAAAATAAAAATGAATTAATTTTAGATAGAAAAAAAGTTTTAGTTTTTGATTTAGGAGGAGGAACTTTTGATGTTACTGTTCTTTTAATTGATTCTAATTTACTTGAAGTTCAATCTAGTTATGGAGATATGCATTTAGGTGGTGAAGATTTTGATAATAAATTATTGGATTATTGTATTAATGAATTTAAGAATGAAAGTGGAATTGATATATCAAAAAATCAAAAAGCTATTCGTAGACTAAAAGCTTTATGTGAAAAAGCTAAAATTAATTTATCATCAACGGAAGAAACTACAATTGATATTGATAGTTTAGCAGAAGGAGTTGATTTTAATATTACAATCACACGTCCTGAATTTGAAAATTTTTGTAAAGATGATTTTGATAGATGTATTCCAATAGTAGAAAAAGCTTTAAAAGAAGCAAAAATGAAAAAAGATGATATTGATGAAGTAATTTTAGTTGGAGGTTCAACAAGAATACCAAAAATACAAGATCTAATAAAAAATTTTTTTGAATATGAAAAAAAAATATGTAAAGAATTACATGCTGATGAAGCAGTATCATTAGGAGCAGCAATAATAGGAGCAATAGCAATAAATTTTGAAGAAATTGCATTAGATAGATTAACATTAATTGATGTTACACCATTATCATTAGGATTAAGATTAAATAATGGAGAAATGGCTGTTATAATTGAAAAAAATTCTCCAATTCCATGTGAGAAAAAAGAAACTTTTGGAACAGTAAAAGATAATCAAAAAAATGTTAGAGTTAAAATATATCAAGGTGAATATAAATATGCAGATAAAAATCATTTTGTTGGTGAAATATTAATTACTGATTTACCTCCTTTACCAAAAGGAAAAGTTCAAGTTACTGTTATTTATAGAATTAATCTTGATGGGATTTTAAATGTTACTGTTAAGGAAAATGTAGGTGGAAAAATTTCTAATAAAGGTTTTAATATGAATAATAATGATTTAAATGATAAAATGATTGAAAAATTAATTAAGGATGCTAAAGAAGCTGAAAAGGATGATATTAAAAGAATTGAAGCTATTAAAATGAGAAGTAAAGCACAGGAAATTGCTATTAAATTAAAAAGTAATTCTAACAAGGAAAAACAAAAAAGAGGAAATGAGATTTATAATTTTTTGAAAAAAAATACTGAAGAAGATTTTGAAGTTTATGAAAAATATTATAATGAATTATTAAATCTTCAAAAATAAAAAAAAGTATAAACAATTTTAATATTTTTATAAATTAATAAATATTATAAAACATATAATTCATAATAAATTTTTTCCAAAATTTATTTTATATATTTAATTTTTTAATTAATTGCATTATATTAATTTAATTGTTGGAAATAATGAAAAATAAATTTAATTATTTTTTGAATCTTTTCACACTTTTATATAAATCTTTTTTTGGAAATTAAATTATTTATATCATAAATTTTATAAAAACATTGATAAAGTATTATTTCTTTTCTTAGAATTATGAATTAATCCCTAATAATCGTTGAAAATAAAGAATAACAAATTAATTATTTTTAAATTAATATATATAAAAACTTTATTCCAAAAAAAAGAGGGTGTTTTAATTTTAAATTATAAAATTATATTAATTAAAAATAAATTTATATAAAAATGTCAAAAGTAATTAATAAAGATTTAAATCAAAATATTGAATTAAAAACTTATATAACTACATTAAATGTACATTCAAATGATGTATATTGTTTAACTGTTTTAAATGATGGAAGACTTGTTTCTGGTTCAGAAGATAAATCAATTATAATTTATAACAAATATACTTATCAACCTAATATTATTATTAAAGAACATAATTATAGTATTAAATGTTTGATTCAATTAAAAAATGGAATTTTAGCATCATGCTCAGATGATGAAACAATAAAATTATTTAATATTAAAGAAAATGAATATGAATTAATACAAACATTAAATTTACATTCTAGTGGTGTTAGTAAAATATATGAACTTTCAAATAATTATTTAGTTTCAGGTTCTTATGATAAAACAATTATTTTTTATATTAAAGATGATATAAAATATAAAAAAGATTATTCAATATCTTCTTCTTATATTATTAATAATATAATTGAAACAAAACAAAATGAAATTGTATATTCAACATGGGGAGATGAAATTATTTTCTTTGATTTAAATAAAAGAAAAAATAAATTAATTATAGAAAATATAACAGCTGCCTGGAATTCATTTTGTATGATAAATAATGATTTATTATTAATTGGTGGAAGAAATATGATTTATATTCTAAATATAAATGAATGTAAAAAAATAAGAGAAATTAATATTCCTAATTCAGGTTATATATATGCAACATGTAAGTTAAATTGTAATATAATTATTATTGGAGATGATTATGGAAATTTAATGAAATGGAGAATTGAAAAAGATAATCTTATTTTAATTTCTAAAAAAGAAAATGCTCATAATCGTACTATTTATGCTATTTTGAATTTATTTAATACACATATTGTTACTAGTAGTAGAGATCATGCTATAAAAATATGGTAATTTATTTTTAAATAATAATAATACTTAAATTATTAAGAAAACTTTTTATATTAATTTAATTTATTTTTTTTAATAAAATTTAATTTTTAATTAAAAATTTGATATTAAATTTTTTGTAATTTTTAACAATTACATAAAAAATAATTATAATTTAATAATTTAGAATCACATATTTATATATATAATATATTGTTTTAAAAATATATAACAAAATAGTTAAAATATTGAAATAATGTATATTCACTTGGAAATCAAAGTATTATTTATATAAATTGTTCAATTAAAATAATTAATTTACTAAATAAATCCATAAAATTATTATAATATTTTTATAAATCTAAAATAATTCTATTAAAATTTATAATAATTAATCTTAATAAAATAAATATGATAAAATATATTATTATTTTTATTTAATTTTTAAATTTTTAATTAAATAAATCTATTAATAACCATGAGAAGTATTATAAGTAGGATTATTTGGAAATCCATAAATATATGGGTTTTGTTGATTAGAATAATTGTTTTGTCCTTCATAATTATTTAATAAATTTGAATTAATATTATTTTCATTATTAATTTGTTGTTCCAATAAAATATGAGATTTCTCTTTTCTATTTTTAATAAAATAAATAAAAAATAGAATATTAAAAATAAATAAACCTATATATGTCCAAAAATGTGCATTACCAATTCCATTTTGTTTATATTCATACATATTTTCAAAATAAAAAGAAGGAAATTGTCCTAAAGGAACAAATATTAAATTTCCCATTAAAATTTCAATAGATGCACAAATAATTAGTATTAGAAGTATTAAATTTTCAATTCCCACAGTAATTAATTTTGCAATTATATTTCCAATATTCATTGAAATAGGAATAGCAATTACGGAATATCCTCCTAAAATAATAATTAAAATAAAACAAATAAAACTACAATTTGATTTGGTATTTATATAACTTATAATATCAGATGTAAATGTTACTTTTGGTTTTTTCTCTTTGATAAAATAACTTGAAATACCTATATATCCAACTGCAAAAATTTTTATAAGATTATTTTTTTTTTCCTTATAATCATTATTTTCAAATATATATTCTTTCATTCCATTTTCATTAAAAAAATTTTCTATGGTATAATTAGTTAAATATTTATAATAAAAATAATCACCTGTTTTATCAACAATTTTTGATGAATCCTTTATACAAGTACCAAAATTATCTAAAATAGAAGTTACTTCAAAATTTATTTCATGAGAACCACAAGGTACATTTCCAAACATTGAAGAAAGACCAATAATTATATATCCTTTTATATTTTGATTTGTATAATGTATATATTCATTATCATTAATTTTAATTGTTTTATAAGTCATATTATTATAATAAAAAGAATTTTGATTATTATAAACAATATCATTAATGGGACATTCATCATTTTGAGGTAAACAAAGAATTCTATCAAATTTATCTAAATATCCACAAGGTTTATATCCATTATTACATTTACTATTATTTACTACTGATAATTTATAATAATCAAAATAATTTTTCTTTATATTTGTAGTACAAATTCTATTATTTTTTAATATTTTATATTTCATAGGAGGAATAGCTGGTATTGGTATACAATCAGTTTTACATTTTTCATTTACATTTTTCCAAAAATTACTATAATATCCTTTTTTTGTTCCTTCAAATTCTCCTAATATATATTCTTCTTCATTACAATTATTTTTTATATCATTAATTGGGAATCTTTTTAAATTATTATTTATTGCTGTTTCATATAATGGAGAAAATTTTTTTTTTGGTGAATAATAATTAGCTAATGGTGCTACAAGTGAACATGCAATAAATGCATATATTATTGTAATTATCATATAAATTATTTCACTAATTTTAGGTTTTGCCATTAATATAATGTTTTTCAAATAAAATAATAATATATTATAAATTATTTTATCATAATTTTTTTAAAAATTTTTGCAGTCCTGAAATATATAAAAATTGATGAATGTATTTTTGGAAATATACAATAATTATTTAAAAATTCTTTGGATAAAAATATGAAAAAGTTGGTAAAATGATATTTAATATTATTTTCAAATATCATACAAATTATTTATATAAAAAATTTGAACAATTAATTTTATATAATAAATATAAATTACAATATATTAAAAAAAAAATTTCAATAAAATATTTTTTTAAATTTATAAATTAATATTTTATTGTATTTATTTAAATAATTAAAACTTATAATTTTAATTAATATTTACTAATCTTATAAAAAATATCAGAGCCACACAAAATTCATTCATATTTAATTTGTAAAAAAATAAACATTCATAGATAAATAAATTAATAATTACTCTCCATTATTCCTCCTTTCATTAAAATCATTTTCCAAAATCTGAACACATTCCTTGGAAGTATATTTCATAACATCCTCAAATTTTTTTTCCATAAATAAATCTCTAATTTTTGTACTACTCATAGCATCACAAAAATCACTTTCATCAGGATAAACAAAAATAACTTTATCTTTATTTTCTTTTAATTGATCTTTCATTTTTAAAACAAATTCATTATCCCAATCAGGTCTATTAACAACAACAAGAATTCCAATATTACTCATAATTCTCATACAATGAGTTCTAATAACTAAATCTGCTCCCATAACAAAACCAAAATCAATATCAATTTTTAAAATTTTTTTTGCCATTTCTTTAATTTCTTTTCCTCTATATTTAAATACATTTGGAAAATCAATAAAACCATCTTTTTCTCCTTCCCATGAATCTGCAATTATGAAATTTTCTTCATTTTCTTCTTTTATTATTGAATTAAGTAAATTTAAACGAGTTTTTAATGGTAAATTCCAAGGATATGAATTTTTACTTGATGAATATGAATCATGTGATGGACTTATTAAACACAGAATTAAATTGTGATTTTTTATTTGTTTTTTACATATTTTAAAATTTTGAATGTGAACTTTATGAGGTGGACAATATGCTCCTGTTGATATTAGGATTAAGGGCGTTTTGGAGTTTTTTGTTATTTCTTCTTTTTTGGATTTAAGGATTGTAAAGATTTTATAATTTATTTCATCTGTTAGAGTTAAATATTTTTGCGATTTAAATTTATTTCCCATGATATATATTTTTGTTTTATCTTATTTTTTTTAATGTTAAATTTTATTGATATTATTTAAATTATTTGAAAAAATTATATTTTTAATTATAATTTTTATGATTGAATAAATTTTATTTTTTTATCATCATGATAAATAGTAAATAATAACCCTTCAATTTAAAAATAAAATTAAAAAAAAATAAAAATAATAGCAAATAAATTTAATAAAAATCTAACATAAAAATAGGACAAAAAACCTTATTAAAGAAAATAAGGAACAAGAGTTTTAGGTGGTGCACTTTTGGCACTTTCAGGTGCACTATCAAAAATAGCAAAATTCCTTTCTAAATTAAACCCAATTTTTAAAATACTTGCTTTATTCCCACATCTATAACAATAATTAGGAGCACTCCACACAGTAACTAAATTCTGATTTTTAAACCAATATTGAAACCCTTCATTAACAAGTTGATGAGCTCTACAAGCAA
>Ga0256407_10012123_pt1 | contig 11780 bp, 8 predicted proteins | sample RumenRJG_04DNA_FD_193489 | JGI IMG/M metagenome (GOLD analysis project Ga0256407, IMG submission 193489) | Bovine rumen microbial communities from Lethbridge, Alberta, Canada - RJG_04 | ecosystem: Host-associated > Mammals > Digestive system > Stomach > Rumen | place: Canada: Alberta | collected... | reverse complement strand
TGCAAGCGCTATGCCTGTGTCAGCGTAACTGACTGTGAGGTAAAAGAATCGCCCGATTGGTTGAAGAATAAGCTGACCACCATTGGTCTGCGCCCCATCAACAATATCGTCGACATCACCAACTACGTGATGATGGCTCTGGGTCAGCCCCTGCATACCTTCGACGCCGATATGGTGAAAGGCCACAAGATTGTGGTGAAGACCATGCCCGAGGGTACGCCGTTTGTGACGCTCGATGGTGAGGAGCACAAGCTCTCTGAGCGTGACCTGGCCATCTGCAATGCCGAGGAACCCATGTGTATCGCCGGTGTCTTTGGCGGAAAGGGTAGTGGTACCTATGAGACCACGAAGAACGTGGTGCTGGAGTCGGCTTACTTCCATCCCACATGGATTCGTAAGTCGGCCCGTCGTCACGGCCTGAGCACCGATGCTTCGTTCCGCTTTGAGCGTGGTATCGACCCCAATGGCGTCATCGACGCTCTGAAGTATGCCGCACAGTTGTGTAAGGAGTTGGCTGGCGGTAAGGTGTCGATGGAGATCAAGGACGTTTATCCTGAGAAGATGGAGAACGCAAAGGTAACTCTGCGCTTCGACTATGTTCACTCACTCATCGGTAAAGAGATTCCCGTCGAGACCATTAAGAGCATCTGCGAGTCGTTGGAGATGAAGGTGCTCGGCGAGACTGCTGAGGCGTTGGAGCTGGAGATTCCTGCCTATCGTGTGGATGTTCAGCGTCCTTGCGATGTGGTCGAGGACATCCTTCGCATCTATGGCTATAACAATGTGGAGATTCCTACGCAGCTGAAGTCAAGCCTCGTCATCAAGGGCGACGAAGACCAGAAGCATAAGCTGGCCAATCTCGTCAGCGAACAGCTGGTGGGTGCTGGCTTTAACGAAATCCTGAACAACTCGCTGACCAAAGCTGCCTACTATGCTGAAGAGCAGCAGGCTCAGTTGGTAAAGATTATGAACCCACTGTCGAGCGACCTGAACGTCATGCGTGGTACGCTGCTGTATGGCGGTTTGGAAAGCATCGAGCACAATGCTAAGCGTAAGAATGCCAATTGCCGCTTCTTCGAGTTCGGAAATGTCTATAGCTTCGACCCTGAGAAGGAGAATCAGGACGATCCCATGCAGGCCTACAAGGAGCAGAACCACATGGCTCTCTGGATGACCGGTAAGCGCGTTGAGGGCTCGTGGGCTCATCAGAACGAGGATACGCAGTATGCTGAACTCGCTGCACATGTCGAGAACATTCTGGCACGCATTGGCGTCCAGCCAGGTATGCTGGTTCGCAAGGCCTCTGAGAATCCGATTTTCTCGGCAGGCATGATGTTGGAAAACCGTGGTGGCAAGCAACTCATCGAGATGGGCGTGCTGACGAAGAAACTGCAGAAGAAGTTTGATATCGATACGCCTGTGTATTATGCCGAATTCAATTGGACCGCCTTGATGAAGGTCATCCGCAAGCAGAAGGTGCTCTATACGGAGATCCCCAAGTATCCCTCTGTCAGCCGCGACCTCGCATTACTGATTGACAAGAGTGTAGAGTTCCAGCAGATTGAGCAGATAGCCCGTCAGACCGAGAAGAAGTTCCTGAAGAAAGTCGAGCTGTTCGACGTCTATGAGGGCGACAAACTGCCTGCCGGCAAGAAGTCGTATGCCGTCAACTTCATCCTCCAGGATGCAGAGAAGACCATGGGCGACAAGCAGATTGAGGCAATCATGCAGAAACTCATCGCTCAGCTGACCGCCAAACTTGGCGCCCAGCTTCGCTGAATTTGACCATTTGACCATTTACTATTTGACTATTGGTATGACTGAACTCGAATTGAAAGACCGATTTAAAAGGTTTTCAGTAAGGATTATCAAAATGGTCGATAGTATGCCGGATACTGTTTCTGGTAGAGCAATAGGAGCTCAAGTGGTCAGGTCTGGTACTTCACCAGCTGCCAATTATCGGGCTGCATGTTTAGGGAAATCTGAAAAAGATTTTCTAAATAAACTTAAGATGGTTGAAGAAGAGTTAGATGAGACAAGTCATTGGATTGAAATCATTATGGAGACGGATATGCTTCCAAAGAGTAGAGTAGAACCTCTTTATGATGAATGTCTCGAGTTATTAAGAATTATAATTAGTTCAATCGTATCTACGAGAAAACATTTAAATAGTGAAATTGTCAAATAGTCAAATAGTGAAATTGTTAAATAGTCAAATTGTCAAATAGTCAAATTAATCTATGGGAAGAGCATTTGAATATCGCAAAGCTGCGAAACTGAAGAGATGGGGCCACATGGCCAAGACATTTACCAAGATTGGCAAGCAGATTGCCATTGCCGTGAAGGCTGGCGGTCCGGAGCCCGACATGAACCCTGCATTGCGTGCTATCATCGCCAATGCTAAGCGCGAGAACATGCCGAAGGACAACATCGAGCGTGCCATCAAGAACGCAATGGGTAAAGACCAGAGCGACTACAAGGAGGTGACTTACGAGGGATACGGTCCTCACGGAATCGCCATCTTCGTCGACACGCTGACCGACAATACAACCCGTACCGTGGGCGATGTCCGTTCGGTGTTCAACAAGTTCAATGGTAACCTGGGTACTCAGGGCTCGCTGTCGTTCCTGTTCGACCACAAGTGTGTGTTCACCTTCAAGAAGACCGACAATCTGGATATGGACGAGATGATTCTCGACCTGATTGACTATGGCGTTGAGGACGAATACGACGAGGACGAAGAGGAGAACTCAATCACCATCTACGGTGATCCTCAGTCATTTGGTGCCATCCAGAAGCATCTGGAGGAAAACGGCTTCGAGGTGACTGGCGCTGAGTTCACTCGTATTCCTAACGACCTGAAAGACGTGACTCCCGAGGAGCGCGAGACCATCGACAAGATGGTTGAGAAACTCGAGGACTTCGACGACGTGCAGACGGTTTACACCAATATGAAGCCCGAGGGCGTTGAAGAGTAACGGTTATTGGTTATAATCCGACTTACGGAACGTTGCTTCAAAGAGCTTCGTTCCTTTTTCTTTTGTCGAAAAGTAGGTATAGCGAAACGAAAAACCGGCGTCTTTATACAGCTTCATGTTCGTCGAGTTCTTCACCTCTTGTAGCAGTCGCTCACGCGGTTGGCTTTGGTTGATGACCGCTGTGTCGTCTACGACACCACTCAGCGTGTAGATATAGGCAATGGTGTGTGTCGCCTTGTCGAACGTCATGCTGTCCATTGCAATGCCTGGTGCCACCCGCAGGGGGCAGTTCTTCTCGGTGAAAGTCTTTGCCTCACGTTCACAACGCTCTTCCAGCGTTTCCTGACAGCTCGTCAGCACCACCATCATCATGGTTGTCAACAACCAAAAAGTCTTCTTCATATTTTTCTTCGCGTGTGCGTACATATTCATTAATTTCCTGCAAAATTACCCTTTTTTCCTGATACCGCCAAACTTTTCTCGCGATTTCATTAACGAAGTACATAAAGGGAATGCTTCTCTTTGTCTACTTTTGTGTCTTTGGATGTGCCACTTTCTGTCTTATTCCCAGCGTGGGAACAACTCGTTCCCAGCGTGGGAATAAAGCGTTCCCAACGTGGGAATAACAGACAAAGTTTAGGGTATGGTCAAATTGACACGAAGAACTGTTGGCAAAAAATGAGGACGTTTAGCAAAAAAGCCTCCATCTCTCCCGTCAACCCCTCGGAAGCCCCGTAAACAGGGACTTTCGCTGTTTTCATCTCTCCCGTCATCTCTCCCATGATCACTCCCGTCATCTCTCCTGTGACCACTCCCGACGCCACATTCCCACTTTCTTTTTCTGATTACTCGAAAAGCTTGATTTTTTTTTGCAAAAAATCTGTGTATTTTTAGGGGAAAAACTTGCAAATCGCGATTTTTTTTTGTACCTTTGCAGTAATCTTGTGAAAGAGGAAAGCAAGCCGTGAAAAGCACGCTTATATTACGAAGGAAATAACCATAAGGAAAAAGTCCTAACTTAAAAATCCTAATCAATGAACGAAGGAAATCTTTTTCCTGCAGAGACTCAAGGAGCCTCTCAGGACGGAATGCTTGTTATCGAGCAGTTCCTCATGGCGAACTATCGTTTCCGTCGAAACATCCTGAACGGAAAGGTTGAGTTTGCGGAGCTTCCCAAGGCCGACAACAAGGCCGAAGGCAATACTGTCGAAGACGTCGACAGTCTCTCGCTCGCCTCAGAAAACGAGGCAGAATTGGAATATCGTGCGCTGACGACACCGGCACTGAACACCATCATCATTAAGGCCAAACGCGAACAGGTGATGGAGAAGGGTAGTCCCAAGACGGAAATCACAGAGTATGTCTCGTCGGAAGAGGTGCCTGAGTACAATCCTGTGCAGCAGTTTCTCAACAATCTGCCAACATGGGACGGCCAGAACCACATTGCCAAGGTGTTCGGACGACTGCCTGGCATCACCTCTGAACAGTTGAACTATCTCACCATCTGGCTGCGTTCTGCTGTGGCCCACTGGTTGCAGATGGACATGCTGCACGGAAACGAGTGCGTACCCACGTTCATCGGAGCTCAGGGCTGTGGCAAGACCACCTTTGTGCGTCGGCTGTTGCCTCAGCATCTGCGCGAGTACTACATGGACCACCTGAACCTGTCGAACAAGTTCGACAAGGAGATGGCGCTGACCAACAACCTCTTCGTCAACCTCGACGAGCTCGACGCCATACGGCCCAGCCAGCAGTCGTCGCTGAAGCAGACGCTGTCGGTCAGCAAGGTGAACAGTCGTCCCATCTTCGGACGAACACAGGAGGACCGACCCCGATTCGCATCGTTCGTGGCCACCACCAACAACCGCCATCCGCTGAAGGATGTCACAGGCACGCGCCGATACATCTGTATCCTGATTCCTGACGGGCTGCTGATTGACAATACGGGCGATATCAACTACGGCCAGCTTTATGCACAGGTCATGTATGAGCTGCTGGAGCAGAAGGCGCACTACTGGTTCAACAACGACGAGGTGGCGCGTATCCAGCAACTGAATCAGAACTTCATGGAGAAGAAAGACCTCGCCGAGATGTTCTGCGCCTGCTTCCGTCAGCCTCGAGAAGGCGAAGCGGTGAGGACGATGAACTGCGACGAGATGATCAGCATCATCCAGAAAGACTATCCTACGCTGGAGAACACCATTGGCAATCGTGTTCGACTGGGCAAGGCTATCGCCGCTATGGGATTCGAACGTAAGGAACACTCGCACGTGACCTACTACAAGGTAATGCCGCTACGGGCAGCATGAGGGTTGACGGGAGAGATGACGGGAGAGATGACGGGAGAGATCCTGGTCGTCTCTCCGCCCTCCGCCCCTTTGTACAAAGGCTTTTCCGGACATCGACGGGAGAGATGAGAGATTTTTTCAAAGAAACTATAAAATTATAAAAATATGGAAGAAAAGAAATTGACTTATCAGGATGTTCCTTTGGAATATCCGCTTTGCTTCAACCATGAATGCACTAACAAGGATTGTTGTATGCACTATCAGGCCAGCCTGCTGTTACCTGAAGGTTGCCATCATGGCCCTGCCGTCTATCCTACGGCGTGGCAGGATGGCGAGTGTAAGTGTTTCCGTGAAAAACGCCTCGTGCAGAAAGCATGGGGCTTCACAACGCTCTATGATAACGTTCCACACTACAGGCACGCAGAGGCCCGCCAGCGCGTCAGCAGTTATTTCAGTGGTGGCAATGGCCCATACTACCGTTACCATCATGGCGAGAATTTACTTTCGCCCAGGCAGCAGGCCGACATTCTAAACATCGTCGCCCAGTACGGCAGCATCGACGGAATCACCTTCGACCACTACGTCGAGGATTGGGACTTCGAATAGAAAAATGGGGGAAAAGCGTTGAGGTTTGGAAAAGATTTTGTAACTTTGCAGTATATTACTCAAATCTAGCGATTTATGGTTAAAAGAAATATGATAACGGTGAAGGATGTAAACATCCGGACGATACAGAAGGATGGAAAGGACTACATCAGTCTCACTGACATTGCCAAACAGAAAAACGTGACAGACCCCAATGGCGTTATAGGCAATTGGATGCGTAATGGCGTGAAGCCAATCCAGACCTCAAGGGTAATATCCGCGATTATGCCACCATCAACGAGCTCATCTGCCTTGCGAACATGGAGAACCTCAATTCTGTTCTCATCAACGATGGTATGCCGCAGGGTGAGCGACTCGTAAAACTTAATCAGATTGCCATCCACCAGATGCAAGTACTGGAAGATAACGAGAGTAGGAAGTTGTTGAAGTAAACGAAAAACTTGAGGATATAATATGTCAGTAATAAGTGACCTGATAGATAGAGATAAGATAGAGAATGCTGCGGACGAAGCAATGAAGTCTGCGAACCAATCCCGTTCAAGACGTGAGATAGCGTTTTGTCGAGAAGATTGTGGTTTGTGTGAAGAAGAATTCTTACAACTTATTGATATTCTAAGACAGTTTGGTACCGCTGCCATAGGAAATATAAATGGGAGAAAATGCCTTATATTTCAAATGAACGACTTCGGAGCAGAATTCATTGCTAAGGGTGGCTTCAGGGAACTACGAATGAGCCAATCAATTAGTAAGGATGCCAATAAGATAGCAAAGCGTTCAAATACAATATCCATAATTGCGTTATTAATTGCAATTGCTTCTTTGGCTTTTACAATCTATATGAATATATTCTTGAAACATTAACAATCCTAATTCCAATAATATGAAAGACCTAAAACAGTTCATCGGTTTATATCCTGTATCAAAGACTTTGCGCTTTGAGTTGAGACCTGTGGGCAGAACGCAGGAGTGGATGGAAAAGAATCATGTGCTGGAGCATGATGGCAAAAGGGCTGAGGATTATCCCAAAGTGAAGGAACTGATAGATGCTTACCACAAAATATGCATCAGCAACTCGTTGAAAGTGTCTGATATTAATTGGACTCCGTTGCGAGATGCCATTGAAAGGAATCGCCAAGAGAAGTCTGACGAGTCAAAAAAGGCATTGGAGGAAGAGCAAACCAAGATGCGCCTTGAGATATGCAAGAAGTTAGCTAAGTTTGAACACTATCAGGAACTGGTAAAAGCCGATACACCATCTAAGCTTATTAACGGTATCCTTCCTCATGAGGAGGTTTTAGATACGTTCAACAAGTTTGCTGTTTACTTTGAAGGCTTTCAAGAGAACAGGAGAAATATCTATAGTAGTGAAGCTATCAGTACGGGCGTTGCTTATAGACTTGTTCACGACAACTTCCCCAAGTTCTTGGCAAATATTGAGGTGTTTGAAAACATCAAGGAGATTTGTCCAGAAGTCATCCAACAGGTAGCTACAGAAATGGCTCCATTCCTTGAAGGTGTTATGATTGAGGATGTATTTACTGTCAGCTACTATAATGCCGTTTTAACTCAAAATGGTATAGATTACTATAACCAGATTCTGGGCGGAGTGGCAAAAGATAATCAGAAGTATCGTGGCATCAATGAGTTTGTAAACTTATACCGTCAGGCTCATCCAGAGTTGGCTGCAAAGAAGAAGTCGCTGACAATGGTGCCGCTCTTTAAGCAGATTCTTTCAGACAGAGAAACACTTTCAGATATAGCTCGCCCCATTGAATCAGAGAAACAGCTGATAGAGGTGATAAACAATTTCTATCAACGCATTACTAACTTTGATATTAATGGAAAGAACGTCAACGTCGTTAAAGAACTAATCGACTTGGTGCTCAGCCTTGACACGTATAACCCTGAAGGTATCTTTATTTCTGCAAAATCAATAACTGATGTATCTCATTCTCTATACGGCCAATGGAATAGAATTAACGAGAAGCTTTACGATAGGGCTGTTGAGGAGGTGGGAGGCATTCAGACAGCAAAAAACAAAAAGAAGGTGGAAGCCTATATGAAAAAAGATGCCTATTCGCTTTCTGAAATCACTTTTGGCGATGATGTTTCTATCACGCAGTATTTCTCTGCATTAACTAATTCTGATGACTCCATCAATAGCTTATGGTTGCAATTTCAGAGTTGGTGCAAGTCGGCAGAGAAACCACAATTCGTCCATAATGAGGTTGGTACGGAATACGTAAAGATGCTGCTGGATGCTATCATGCTTGTATTGCACAAGTGCGGAGCGCTCTTGGTATCCTTGGAAAACGAATTGGACAGCGACTTCTATAACAAGCTCCTGCCGCTCTACGCAGAACTGGAAAATGTGATATTGGTATATACAAGAGTAAGGAACTTCCTCACCAAAAAGCTTTCTGATACAGGCAAGATAAAGCTGAAGTTCGATACACCCTCGCTTGGTGCTGGATGGGGCATCAATAAAGAGAAGACGAATAAAGCTGTATTATTGTTCAAGGACGGATTGTCATATCTGGGTATTATGAACGTCAAAGGCACGTTAGACTTTAATTGCAAAGTTGAAGCTAATGAGCCAACGTTCAAGAAAATGGTTTGCAGAAACTACTCCAAACCTTACATGGACCTGCCTAATTCATTCTTCAGCCAAAACGGAATAAACAAGTTTCACCCCTCAGAGCGAATCCAAAAGATATATTTTGCATTTAAACAGGATTCAAAAAGCGTTGATATCAAGAAGGTGCACGAGCTGATTGATTATTATAAAGATGCTATCAGCCGCCATGAAGATTGGGGATCATTCGGATTTAAATATTCTCCCACAGAATCCTACGAGACCATCAACGATTTCTATACAGAGGTGGCTGCGCAATCATATAAGCTAAGTTTCATAGAGGTCCCCCAAAAACAAGTTGACGAATGGGTAGAAGCTGGAAAACTTTATCTCTTCCTGCTATACAATAAAGATTATGCAGAGGGTGCTCACGGGCGTAAGAATCTCCATACGTTATATTGGGAGAGTCTTTTCTCTGAAGAAAATCTCAGCAATCTGTTCATCAAGTTGGGTGGTCAGGCAGAGTTGTTCTATCGTCCACAAAGCATCAAGAAGCCAGTATCACATAAAGTTGGCACGAAGATGCTGAATCGAAGAGCCAAGGACGGAAAACCCATACCAGATGCTATATATCGTAGTCTCTATCAGTATTTCAATGGCAAGAAAACAGAAGCAGAACTGACTACAGAAGAAAAGGCCTATATCAGCCAGGTCATCGTGAAAGATGTGCACCACGAAATCATCAAGGACAGACGATACACAAAGCAGTTCTTCTATCAATTCCACGTGCCTATCGTGTTCAATGCAAATGCTCCCAAAAGGCCGAAGATTAATGAGAGGGTGTTGGAATACATCACGGAAAATCCCGACGTCAACATCATAGGTATAGATCGTGGTGAGCGCCATTTGGTATATCTTACCCTTATCAATCAGCGTGGAGAGATTCTGAAGCAGAAGACCTTCAACGTAGTTGGCGATTACAACTATCAGGAGAAACTAAAGCAGCGCGAAAATGAACGAGACCAAGCGCGAAAGAGCTGGCAGAGTGTAGGTAAAATCAAGGACCTGAAAGAAGGTTTCCTCTCTGCTGTTGTGCACGAGATAGCCAAGATGATGATAGATTATAATGCCATCGTGGTTCTCGAAGACCTGAATTGGGGATTCAAGCGTGGCCGTTTTAAGGTGGAACGCCAGGTGTATCAGAAATTCGAGAAGATGTTGATAGACAAGTTGAACTATCTGTCGTTCAAAGATGTAGATACGTCAGATGAAGGTGGCATTCTTCGTGGTTACCAATTAACAGAGCCGGTGGCTAACTATACGGATATTGGCAAACAAACGGGCTTCCTTTTCTATATTCCTGCTGCCTACACGTCAAAGATTGACCCTGTAACAGGCTTTGTCAACCACTTCAACTTCAACGACATCACCAACGCCGAGAAGCGTAAGGACTTCTTCATGAAGATGGAGCGGATTGAGATGAAGAACGGCAATGTGGAGTTCGAGTTCGACTATCGCAAGTTCAAAACCTATCAGACGGACTTCCAAAACGTGTGGACAGTTAATACCTCTGGTAAGCGTATTGTCTTTGATACTGAGAAGAGGGAGCACAAAGCTGTTTATCCTACGCAGGAATTTGTGCAGGCTTTTGGCAATAAGGGTATAACGCTTGAAGAAGGAATGGATATCAAGGCGTTTATTGGGGGAATCGAAGCTGACGTCAAGAATGCGTCATTCTATAGTACGCTATTCTATGCGTTCAAGACTACTCTGCAGATGCGTAACAGCAATGCCGATACAAGAGAGGATTATATCCTTTCGCCCGTAGTTCATGACGGCAGGCAGTTCTGCACTACAGATGAAGTGGAAAAGGCTAAGGATGCTGACGGCAATTGGATATCAAAACTACCTGTAGATGCCGATGCCAATGGTGCATACCACATCGCCCTTAAGGGCCTTTACTTACTCTTGAACCCGCAAACAAAGAAGATAGAAAACGAAAAATGGCTACAGTTTATGGTCGAAAAGCCGTATAAGGCGTAAATTCTATGGTAATTATTTGGCTAAGTCGATTAAAATCAGTACTTTTGCCTGCAAATGGTGTTAGATCATATTAAATTTCTACTATTGTAGATTATCTCTTCGCACTGTACACTGATGTCGCAGGTGTTAGATCATATTAAATTTCTACTATTGTAGATCAACAAGAAAAGAGCGACTAACCGTCGCCCGGTGTTAGATCAAGAGAATCACGGGACGGTTCTTTGATCCGAAGTTTGAACTCGTAGGCGCCATCGAGAAACATCACGAGGAACGCTATCGCAAGCTGCTGAAGAACATCGAGGATGCGGTGGTCTTCTCGCGTGAGGGTGATGTGATCTGGCAATGCAGCAACTGCGGCCATATCGTCATCGGCAAGAAGGCTCCCGAGGTGTGTCCAGTGTGTGACCATCCGCAGAGCTACTTCCAGATCAAGGCGGAAAACTTTTAGAGCAGTGAGAGCCGAATGATGCTTGCATCAATTTGGCCGAGTCGCGATAAAAAGTCATCGAAGATAATTACTAATGCACGACTACCCAGACAGGATGTCGCCAGAGCAGGCTCGGGCGTTTCGTGATGCCGTGCTGAACATTGTCAGCCAGATACCTCGCGGACGAGTGACTACCTATGGTCATATCGCCGCCTTGGCGGGGTGGCCCAGTCATTCTCGTATGGTGGGTCGCACACTTCGCTATACGCCTGGTGCCGAGAAACTGCCCTGTCATCGTGTGGTTAACAAAGAAGGCCGCACAGCCCCAGGCTGGAGTCGCCAGCGCACCCTGCTTGAGGAAGAGGGTGTCCGCTTTAAGGCCAACGGCCATGTGGATATGGCGCGGCATCTGTGGGAGCCACCAATGGAATAACACCGCTATTTGAACGCATTTTTGCTGGTACACGTAGCCGCATTCTTTCCTACGTGTACCAGTATTTTTTTGTATGTATGGGCGCATAATTTGGATAATTTGACAAGAATTTTTACTTAAAAATGGGACGTTTCGGGCGATTTTGTTGCAAGGTCGTTGGAAGGTCGTAGCAAGGTCGTTGGTAGGGGGAAGGAAGGGATAAGGCTTTTGTAATAAAAAAGGAAATCTGTTGGGCTATCGTAGCTATACTGTTTGAGTATGCCTAGAGTATGCTTAGAGTATGGCTAGAAGCAGGCTAGAGTATGGCTACAGTATGGGTAAAGCCTCATTTTCTTGAAAAAGATGGGCAGTTGGAGAACGTTGTTTTCATGAACATATGTTCGTGGGACTTTCCAGATATGTTCATAAGGGGTGGGAACCTATGTTCGTG
>Ga0256407_10012122_pt1 | contig 11782 bp, 7 predicted proteins | sample RumenRJG_04DNA_FD_193489 | JGI IMG/M metagenome (GOLD analysis project Ga0256407, IMG submission 193489) | Bovine rumen microbial communities from Lethbridge, Alberta, Canada - RJG_04 | ecosystem: Host-associated > Mammals > Digestive system > Stomach > Rumen | place: Canada: Alberta | collected... | reverse complement strand
TCACTACGGACAGCATCCAAGACTTGCTCAAGCCTCTCAGACAAAAGGTTGAGGAGGAAGATGACAGACAGCTTCATATTGACTTCAAATTTGATTAACATATATTAAGAGACACTAGTGTTATGATATAAATATGCAGGTAAAAATGTCCTCAACATAGTCGTCAATGATTAAGCAATAAGTCTCTTCACCTCTTCAATTGTCATGACTGGTGAAGCTTTCTCCATTCTCTTTACAGACCAATCTCTCAGATACCAATTTAAATGTCTGAACTTCTTTTCGTCCTTTTCTATCAGCTCTGCAAACGCTTTATTCACCTTTCCCCATCCTTCATCTGTTGCTCCTGCAATAGCACTCACGGCATTGAGTATTCCACCATAATCTGAATGGTGGAGGTTGTCAATAGCTTTTGAATAGACACTTATCAACAGTGGCAAGGCATCAATTGAATACTTTCTCAAATCCGACCTCATATCAATGACGTGGATATGTTTCTCCACATACTCCAGCCCTTTGATACTCCCCTTCAACAGCAACAGCTGCACAGCTCTTACTTTATAACCATCATCCAATTCATCAAAGTCTTTTTCTAATCCATCCTTCACAAACTCATCCATCGTCGTATCTGGAGACAAATGTTCATAGACAAAAAACCGCTTTTCTGCGCCGCACCGTTCCCAAACGTCATCCTTCAGTACCATAGGTCGCGTTTCCTCATTATCTACCAACGCCTGGGCAATAGAAATAGCAGGATCCTCACATGGTAATGATAACATTATATTGACAACCCTATCATACTCTGATGATATACCCTTCATTATCAGGTAGATGCACCACTCTTTCCAGTTCTGTACAGGATATTCGACTGGCAGATCCATTACACCCCTTAGCGCATTCAGCAGCTCAGTCTGTCGGCCTTCATATCGTTCACAAGCGTAGTCAAACAAACTATAATTATAGCCATTAAACCCTTCGGTTCTTATATATATATGACAATACGTGTATGGCAGTAACCGAAGAGCCGTTTCGTCATTAACATTCACATCATGATGCAACAACACCGTAATTGGCTGTAACCTTGCTAAAGGTTCTGGTTGATATGGCTTTTCTGCCAAATCATTCAGCCAATTTGCAACAGCCTCCCTAAACAGATGCTTCTGCCCCTCATTCATCTTTATCTTATTATGGTCTCTATAGAGATGCTCTGCAGTTTTACTTACAACATATTTCTGATACTCGACGTAGTCTTCAATATACGTTCTTACCTGATCCAGGTTGTAGGTATCATTTGCTTCGTCATAGAACTTATAGAACACCCAAAATACATAACGGCTAATACTTTCTTCCTCCTCAACCGTAAACTTCACTTTCGTGTTCCTAAGTTTTCTCATCTCCTCCCTGTTTTGAGGTGCTTTCTCGTCTATTATCTTCAGCACCTTCTCTTTGAACCGGTCATAGTCCATCAGCTCATCATACTCCTGCTGTTCTCTGAGTTCCCATTTCTCGAGAACATTATTGTCGTTCCAATATTGTGGATAGCGTTTCTTCCTAATAGAATCTATTCGCTTTTGTATATCCTCTGAGGCATATTGTGACAAGTACAATAGTAGACCATTCCCATTAGGATTACCAAAATCTATCATTGCAACCACTTGCTTAAGCCGTTCTTCATTCAACATCAATCCAGCACAATAGGCCTTACTCTCTATTTCCTTGTGCTCCTCAGGACTATTCCACGTTACCGTATTATCCAAGAAACATCTTTTTAGCGTAACCATCGACACATCAAAATAGTGCTGAGTCAAACCTGTATGCTCGAGGAATTCCAGAAAAGCATCTTTTTCAAATTTCCTAAAGTAACATCTCTCTTCTGCCATTTCCAATAGCATATCGTAAACGAAGTCGGGGACATCTGGATGTTCAGTAACCAGTCCTTCGACTTTCCCCAACATTTTTCCCATAATCTCTTCAAACTTCTCCTCGTCACACGATCCGCAAAGATGTTTCACGAACTCTTCTTTTAATTGTATCAGTACCTTCTTGATGCTATCCCATGTCGTAAGAGCTTGATAGGCTTCATACAGTTCGTCTCTTCTCATAATCCTGTTATAACCTTCATTTTTATAATCGCGGATGAAACGCCCTTTATTAATAATCACATCTACATATTTCTCAGCACACCCCGTATCAGTGATATATTCCACCAAATGGTTTACGATATTAGGATGCTCCGAGTCTTTCTCTATCTCATAGATGGCATCGGCATTCTCTTCGTTTTTCAGCCAAGGACTTTCAAAAACTTCAAATAACACATAAATATGTTCACCATCATCTTTGAACTTCTTAAACACATCCAACAGTAGCGTTCTCAACTCTGCAGCTTCTTGCAATGTTAGGTCTCCACTTCTAAGATATCGGAGCAGGAAAAGCACATTAACAGTATGGTTATCTATCTCATCACAACCCTTCAATTCATTCTTCAGATAGTCTATACTCTCAGCCGAACGTCCAAAATTCATCAGGTCTTCATATGTCGATGAAGAGTAATCAGCAATCCGCAAATATTTGGATTTATGCCAACCTATGATGTCCTTGAAAATATCCGTTCTCTGTTTTTCATCAAACAGTTTTCTGTCTATACACAACACCATTTCCTTATTATCTTTCACAATCCATGCCAGTATTTGTTTAGACAAATCAGATTCTTTTGGCAGTTGTGCCAGTAGCAAGGCTATCGTGTTATACCATCCCGTTTTTACAATCTGTGTACCTCGATAACAGCTCAACTTTTGTATCTCATCAAACGAATCAAGTTGTAACAAGTAGCGGGAAACAAAGAACTCTTTGAATGAGTTATGAGTGAAACTGCAACCATCCTCTTCAGCTGGCTCCGTCAATCCCGTTCTCAACACCCTGTTATAGTCATCATAGTTGTTATCATAAAGTGTCAGCAACTCTTCTTTCTTGATACTGTTGACACCCATCAGTTGAATCGCCACGGCCATCTTTCCAAGTAGCATTTTACCTCTGCTGGTCATTTCCGAGTTTTGCTTCAACCTCAGTTTTTCTTCTTGATCAAGTCTTCTATCTATAAAGAATTCATACAATTCTCCCTTATTCTCAGGCAAATGCTTTTTCTCTTTATAGTAGTCCACCAATGCAATCAGGTAGAAAGGCGTACGAACGAACTCATATAATCTTGCCCGTTGTATCTCTTCTGCTATAGGTCCTACACCTTCTTTATTCAAATAATTCACGGAGTCTTGCCAGCTCAAATCACTTAGATTCAACTCTTTGAATCCATTAAAAGTAAACTCACCAGAGAAATTCGCCCTGCATGTCACCACAATAATCAGGTGCGGATGCTCTTCTGCATAAGATTCAATTTCATTGTAAAGACCGAATCTGGCATCTCCCTCAAACTTCTCATCCAGAGCATCTATAATCACCACCAACCCTTTTTCTATCTCTTTATTAAGGGCTGGCAGTTCCTGCTTTATATCTTGACAACCTCTTACCTTGAACATAATGGGTATCAGACGTTTTTCTTCTTGCAACTCCCATCCAAGTTGAAGGAGCTCAGTTGTCTTACCGGTCTGGGCATCACTATACAGTATAAATTTATTTCCTTTACACTCAGTCCTGCCAGCTATCACATCCACGAGTCTATACTTCTCAAATGTCTTATGTTCTAGTAAGTAAGAGAATACCTCATCATTCTTCAATCTCTGAGTACAGTAGCGCTGAATATACCCAGGAACCGATTCAAATTCCCGTTTGCCTTTATTGTGTGTATTCAACTCTTTCCAGATTGCCTCCTGCATTTTATGCATACTCTTCAAATCCTTCAGAATTTCTTCTGCCTTTAGTAGCCCTTCGTATACATCTTTATTCAAGGCTTTCGTCCTTAATTCATCCAAGAACAGCTTTCCTTCATGTGTTTTTTCAAGTTCCCTTTCAAAAAAGTCATGAAGGCTATCTATATATTGGTCATATACACCGTGGTGGGTTATCACATATTTGCTAAAATCACTGATACTCTTCAGCCTACGTTCTTTGTTATAAGACCCACTCAAATGGAAATGCTTCTTCCACTTCTTCAAGGCACGTTTGAAAGCCTTCTCCTCTGGGCTCGGCTTTATCCGCGCCCAAAGGCCCTTCAGCAAACTATCAAATGAAAACGAAAGAATGGCTCCAAAAATCTGGTCGACTATCGCAAGACTTAAGAACCATTCCTTAATCGCTATCCATATTCCTAACAAGCTCATATTAATCTTTCATTCAAACTGCCTTAAGCAATAATCCTTCAACCCAAGCGAGAGAGCTGCGTTCTCTGCCTTCACCATGTCCTTTTTACTATAATAGTACAGACTCCATTTGCAATCAGCTGCAACCGAAGCAACCACTTTTTGCAGGTATGGCATATCTATATCATTATACGACAATCCCATCACACATACAGCCTTACATTTGTTCAAAGACACAAAGAATGATTTATGCTGGTTCATAATACTTTCAGGGGCTTTCACCCATTTGTTCATGATACCTATCACCTCACTATAAGCGTTCTGATAGGGCAGCAACTTCTCATCATTACCATATGGTTCGTTTACATCGCGATAATAATTATGACCAATAACAAACTCATCATCCATCACCAATCTGCTTCCATGGATATGCAACACATTCTTTTCTGGCACATGATAATACTTCTCCAGAGTCTCTGTATAGTTGAAGGTTAGATACTTAGATTCCAACGGCAATGGTAAATCAGCATCAATCCCGCTAATATCAATACTTTTAACCCATTCATCAAAAGCATCCCTGAAACTATCCATCACATCACCAAAGATAGTCGGAATACTATCCTCCAGCCCTGCTTGCCATTGCCCTGGATGGTCATATTTAAAATCATCCGAGTTGATTGGCTCACAAAAGTCCGTTATTTCATCCTCCCTATAATCACCGAGGGCATTCTCAATGTCAGCCCAGAAGTCACACTCATTACTGAAGAATGTATCCATCATCCCCACGAGGTGGGCATCCTTGTTCTTCTGAACCCACACTTTGAAGTCAACATATTTAGAATCAATCATATGGTGGATATCAAAACCATTACCTATCACATACAGTCTCTCATCCTCTTTAATACCAAAGTCCGGAAATAGATCTAATTGCTCCATATGCTCACTTCCACTGATTAACATGTTTGTACTGTTCGCACAACGCCAGTAACTCCTTAAACATCCCCAATCGTGGCTCTTTCAGGTCACCAGCATTAATCAATTTCCTGCCTCTCTTTAAGAAATGCACCATCAAACGCTCTGCAGGAACATACTTCGATGGATTCCTACGATTAGTTTCTATAAAACTAACTACCTCTTTATAGCGTAGATTCCACCTCTCTTCTTGCGTCATATTCCCTTTTTACAATAATCTCACCTGTTCAACGCTATATATCATATAGTTAACATTCACCAATAACACTAATTATGCGCTCGTCGATTCCTCCGCAGAGAATTACGGTACAAACATACGAATTATATATTGCGTAACTTCTTTTCTATCTCACGAGTTTTTCAGGTACCTCTAATGCCAAGAATGCCTCTTTTTGATACTCAGGCGTACATTTTTTCCATAGCAGTTCACAATGCCAAAAGAAATTATCCATAGCTACAGGATTTGCTTGTGGTGTCTGTAACTGAAGCTTACAATAATCCAGCAACAAGTTTAACATGAAAACAAGATAAGACCTTAGATTCGTAGTTACACTCTCAATACTTTGTTTGATTGCCGCTTCATGAACAAGTTCGTTGCGAAGATGATATATACGTGACAAATGCCATTCCAAATTCCTAATGTGTGCTTTAAGATAATTACCTACATTCTCGCGGCTATGCAGATGCGATTTCATAGTTTTTATTCGATATTTCAACAAGATATCATCAGTCGTATCAAAAATCTCATTCATCTCCGCCTCTGATAAACATCCAAATGATTTTTCTGCATCAAGTAATCCTTTTTCTTTCAGTCGTGCATCCAAATCATAGACATTACGCTTCAAATAGTAAAGTGTTTTTATTTGAGGGAACTTTCCCATTAGTCTTGCAAAAGTACTATCACCACTTCTAGGAGTAGCAAAAAGAAATTCCAATCCAATCCAATAGTTTAGGAATTTTTGTTCAATTTCAGCCTGATCATCCCCAACACGAAGATGCCTCAATGCAGTATTTAACCTATCCTTTATTTCATGTGATATAGCCACTGATTTATCAATTCCATTCATAAGAACCGGCAATTGGTTTACCTCATCCCTCCTCCTACAAGCCACATTATAATACATTTCTGGTCGGAGAGTTCGCCCACCATCCTTAATATAGGATACTACACCTCTATTTGATATATGGACAACTCCCATGTCATTCCTATCCAAGGCCTGAGAAAGACACAAACGAGCTTTCTGTAATGCGGCATTTGTATCTGCAGCATTCACCGTCACTATATAGAATCTCCGTCCGGGTGCTTTCTTAAATATACCCGTAAGGGAGCCACGCATTACATTCATATATTCTGCAGGAACCTCATCAACCATGCTTTCCATTGTCGGCACATCGTCATTTTGAAAATTCATGCGAATAATAACATCATCTTGATATTGGTAAACAGCGCCTAACTTTGTTGTCAACTGATTATATGCTTCATTAAACGGTATCCCATCTTCATTCTTTTTAATAGATTTAAAAAAGAAATATAGGTATGATTGCGAATATCCACGCCTCAACAATTCCGTTGCTAACAACAATAGTTTATCGTCAAGTGTCTTAATTGTTTTGATAAAATCATTATCATCATAGTCTTTTTCGGTCAACAAGTCAGTACAAACAGAATTCAACAAAGACGTTAGATAACAAGTTTCATTAGTACTTATACAAGAATCTACAAGATGAAGCATAAACCTAGCCTCATGGTTATCCTTCTCCTTCTTATCCTTTGCATCCTTGATGCTATTCACTTCTTTTTGGTATTCTTCTAGTTTAGCCTTGAACTTTTTCTCGTCAAAAAACGAGTACGACAACCATTTATCCCGTTCTAAAAGTTTAAGGCATTCTTCTAAACATAGAGCTACAGTTTCACCACGTTTCACATTGCCTGCTATCCATCCACCAAGCATTTCCTTCAGCTCCCAGAACATTGACATACTATTACATGTTCTCACACTATATGAGTCTAACGTATTACAATCATATAACTCGACCATGCGTTGTTTGAAAAAGTCTATAAGATATTGATTTGTAAAGGCCATTTGAATGTTAAATATTAGTTAAAGATTGTAATTTTAATATTTTTAACAAAACTATTTACTATCTTTGCAACGCAAAATAGATAGCAAGGGAGTGTATCCTGCTGTTTGAGACCTTGATCCTCAGTTGTGATCAACCTCCCTATTGTATAAGGGACATCCTTTAAAGGATGTCCTTCTTTTATTATATATTCACCAATATTATCCATACTTTTGTCTAATCAAAGGACGTTGCAAATTTACATATATTTTCTGATATATAATCGCCCCACTGCCATTTTTGACTTTTTTAACAAAAAAAACAAAATGTTAACCGCAAATAGAATACCGTAAGAATACCATCATAATAATCTAAAGTGCACCACCTCTTCCACAAAAACCATCTATTTGCAACTATTCTCAATATTTTTCTGTATCTTTGTCCCAATTTTAATTCAATACTGCCTTATGAAGAAGTCCATCCGGTACATTCTATACTTTGTAATCCTCCTTACCCTCCTCTACATCAGCAAGGTTGGTCCAATAGTTATATCAACTTTTAACGGCATTATATCTCCTATCCACTGCCCTGGCATCCTCCTCTGTGCCATCGGCCTCGTCCTCATCACCCTCGCCGAAATCCTCTTTTACTACTACCCCATTAAATCCACCAATTCATACAACTGCGATCAATCCCCTTCACCTCTCTACTCTGACCAGCCTACAACTATCGACAAATACGATCGTACCACCTCTGCGACACTTCTTGCTAAGAAGATCTTCACGACCTTTAACAGCCATCAGGCAGAAAAAGGTTCATTTGTTATCAATATCAACGAGGCCTATGGTTTTGGAAAAACATCTTTCCTGCATATCTTCGAACAACAACTAAAATCAATCACCCATCCCTACATCTTCATCGATTATCGTCCCTGGCTCTGTGATAATGAGGAATCCATTATCCACGAGTTCTTCACCCAACTCTGCAGCACCAAGGAGTTAGAGGACACTGATCTTAAAGAAAACCTCTCCAACTATCTCGACCTACTACTTCAGCATTCCGAAGATTTTGCACCATCATGGACTAAGCCATTTGCTAGAATCGCTACCCATTTTATCACTCCCAAATCACTTCAACAGACTCACGATAATATCCAAAAAGCACTAGCAAAAATAAATCTTCCCATTATCGTAACCATCGATGATGTAGATCGTCTCCAAGAGAAAGAACTCACAGCGGTTCTGAAGCTTATACGTGACACCGCAGACTTCCCCAACGTCTTCTATATTCTTGCAGCAGATAATTCTCATATTGAGGCTATGCTCGGCCGGATGGGCATTAAGCAGCCTAACACTTTCCTAAAGAAGTTCTTCAACCTTGATTTCCTACTCCCAGCCCACGAATCAGTGGAATTAGATTTCCTTCTGTCAGAAGTCAAATCCATTCTCATCAAGTACGGTTACAACCTTCAGGGTGTTGAACAAGTTATGCCAAGGTTCAGAAACACACCTAAGCTGAATAAAGCTTTCGACAACATGCGCGATGTCAACAGATTCCGAAACACTTTTACTGTCCAACTCGACATGTTCAAGCATTACAACACTCTTGATTCCATTGATACAATTGAGTTGTTTTATCTTACCATCATCAAGCATCTCAGAATCGATGTATACAAGAAATTGCGCGACCGCAACGATGAATACCTACAGGTAATTGAACGTAACAACGACCGATACTTCATGCTTAAAGACCATATTGACATCAACCAAATCAGAATGACGGCAGAAGCTAACCACTATGCCAAATACTATGCAGGTATAGAAAACACAAAAGACAAGAAAGAAAAAGAGGATGAAGAGTCTAAAGAGCCAACCATTTCTGAAACCCTTTCTATGACCGAAATAACTCACGACGATGTAGTTATTATCCTCTTAGGACGTCTGTTTGGAAACGACCCCGAGAATCTCATCAACAACCGTAGCATCTGTCGTTGCAACTGCTACCACATCTATTTCTCAGGTAAACCAATGTCCGATAAGCTATCTTATGCAGAATCCATCAATATCCTCAAAACGGATTTTCCAAAGTATAAAACAATCCTAGAATCTATTTTTGAGTCCAATAAAGAGAATTCGCTCAAAAACGACTTCTCCTATGCATTCCGCCAGTCAGGCATCCCCAGAACCGATGGAATTAAAAAATTCAATCTTTTCCTGCGTTTCCGTTATCAGTACAAACGCTTTGATTCCACCAAGAAATTCCGAAACGTCACCGATTACCTCAATTGGGTAGAGGCATCAGAATCATTTTCCGCTTTCCTATATAATATATACGGGAAACAGTGTAATGCAAGTGATGACAACATTAAAAAGGCAGAAGAAGAGATGAGACAATTCTGCAACGACGAAGAAGACCTCAACATGTTGCTTCTCTCGTTCACTCTATTTTCGCGTCAACTCGGTATTTTCTGTTTCTCACGTAATTTTGTCAATGAAATGCTTAGATTCCTAGCAGATCGGTTCTTCAACGAAAACCTCAAGAATAAAGACTATCCTGCAGCAGATGATGTTTTCAATACAATAAAGTTAATAAAAGAAGAAATATACTTAAAAGACTATTGGAACGGCCTCTTTATAGACTATCTTGCAGAAAGCAAAGATAGAGCTATAAAATGGTTCAGTAGTATCATAGAAATATTTCCTAACGGGAATATTGACTGGCATTACGACCATCGAACGGCCGTACTGGGTGAATATCAGTCTGAATGGGAATCTTTCATTGACCAGATGACACAAAAAATCCCCGAATGTGCTGAGACACTCGAGGATTTAAATAATCTTCTTACTTGGCGTTCCCTTACTGATCGAGGTTCTGGTAAATCCAAGTTTATTTCTTTGGCCTTAAAGACCCAAGGGTATGATACTGATATTGATTAACTCGATTCATTATTCCCACTGACCTATTCTTGCCCCTTGCTTTCTCTTCCTGCGTCATATTCCCATTTTTACAATAATCCCGCCTATTCAGCGTTATATATCAAAATTAGATTAATCATTCATGCCCAAACAGCCAAGAGTAACATCAGGAACCGACATCTACCACGTCATGCTTCGCGGTATCAACCGGCAGGACATCTTCGAAGACAAGGAAGACTATATCCGCTTCCTCCTGTGTATGCAACAGATGCTTGAACCCTATGATGATCTGGCCAACCGTCTGCCACCGCTCTGCACCTTCTATGCTTACTGTCTCATGTCAAACCACGTGCACCTGCTCATCAAGACCCATCATGAAGACATCGGGGCCACCATCAAGCATATAGCTGTCATGTACGCACTCTATTTCAACCGCAAGTACTCACGGTATGCGTCCGAATCTTGAGTCCAAAATCTCTACATCCTCAGTGTGATTGAGGATTTCAAGAGTTTGTAAAGAAGTTGGAAAATCTTTGTTTTTAACTACATTTATACAGCCTTGGTATGCTTATGCCACTGGCTGTGAACAAAACTGTTCAGGTCAACACCCTCACAACCGACAAAATCTATTAAATCTGACCAGTAGTCGTAGGGGTTGATTTTATTGAGCTTGCAGCTCTCTGTCAGGGAATATGCGAAAGCAAGATTCTTTGCAGCATTGTCACTCCCACAGAATAAGAAGTTTTTGCGTCCGCAGGCGAGATCCCTCATGATAGATTCTGCATAGTTATTGTCCACTCTGTATCTACCATCCTCAGTGTATCTGATCAATCCCTTCCACTCAGCTTTCGCATAGCTAATAGCCTTCATCAGCAACTCGCCACATTTGAAAGCAGCAGCGTTGGCATAGTAAAGCAAATCCTGATACATATCATTAAGGATAGGTATGACATCTATCGCTCTCTGTTTCTGCCGTTCCTCATCTGTAAGATTCTTGTAGGATTTCTCAAACTGATAGACAATACGTATGCGCTCCAGGAATTTATATGCCACTCCCGTCTTATCCTCAAACTTCATCGACTTGAGGAGGGACCCTTTGTCGTAGATGAAGTAGACTAGGTTGGTCACCGACGTTCGGATTCCCCAGAAGTATCGCGTTCGTAAATGGATCTCACCGTTGTCATCTACAAATACATCCCCTACCGTTTCATCTACAGCCAAATAAGGATCTATTAGTATATGTTTGCGACAAGTCTCCTCAAACAGATTGCGCACTTTAGTCAGCATACTCGGCAGCCATATCCTCCATCTGCTTCTTATACTTAGCCTCGGTCTCCTCCTGAAAGTCATTAAATCGCTTCTGCCATTTCGCATTTACATCATCAACAGCGTCTTTAACAATACGATCAACATCTGACTTGCGAATCATATCCGTAGCTATCTGATTAAGCAGGCGGAGGATTTCACTGTCCTTCTCATGTTTCAACCCCTCTACCATCTCATAGTAGTCAAGCATGTTTTCGCGGCAGAAGTTCGCTAACCTCACTTTTTTGTGACTCTTTTGCAAGTCACGGTATTGCTTCACAT
>Ga0256407_10012120_pt1 | contig 11786 bp, 13 predicted proteins | sample RumenRJG_04DNA_FD_193489 | JGI IMG/M metagenome (GOLD analysis project Ga0256407, IMG submission 193489) | Bovine rumen microbial communities from Lethbridge, Alberta, Canada - RJG_04 | ecosystem: Host-associated > Mammals > Digestive system > Stomach > Rumen | place: Canada: Alberta... | reverse complement strand
CACCTGTTCCCATCCCGAACACAGAAGTTAAGCACTTTTACGCCGATGGTAGTACGTTCGATCGTGCGAGAGTAGGAAGCTGCCAGGCTCTCTCTTTGAAACATGGAGGACTAGCTCAGTTGGGAGAGCATCTGCCTTACAAGCAGAGGGTCAGCGGTTCGAGCCCGTTGTCCTCCACCATCTTATATAAATCTAAGTCTGCCGACTTAGCTCAATTGGTAGAGCAACTGACTTGTAATCAGTAGGTTGTGGGTTCGATTCCTATAGTCGGCACCATGAAATGGTTCCGTAGCTCAGCCGGTAGAGCAACAGACTTTTAATCTGTGGGTCAAGGATTCGAATTCCTTCGGAGCCACCATCCATTTTAATTTTATATCATTACTTAATAGTATGCCTCGGTGGTGAAATAGGTAGACACGTGGGACTTAAAATCCCATGCCCTAACCCGGCGTGCCGGTTCAAGTCCGGCCCGAGGCACCAACCTTATTAACTAATGATGGGGTTTTAGCTCAGCTGGGAGAGCGCCTGTTTTGCACGCAGGAGGTCAGCGGTTCGATCCCGCTAAGCTCCACCATTTTTTTATAAAAAGGTAGATTTGTTAGGACAAGAAAATGGCTTTGTAGCTCAGTTGGCTAGAGCGTCCGGTTCATACCCGGAAGGTCGTGGGTTCGACCCCCTCCGAAGCCACCAATTTCTGGATCCATAGCTCAGTTGGTTAGAGCTACCGGCTCATAACCGGTTGGTCACAGGTTCGAGTCCTGTTGGATCCACCACTATAACATGGAGAAATACCCAAGAGGCTGAAGGGATCGGTCTTGAAAACCGACAGGTGATGCAAGTCGCGCGGGGGTTCAAATCCCTCTTTCTCCGCCACTTATATATCGCGGGATGGAGCAGTCTGGTAGCTCGCCGGGCTCATAACCCGGAGGTCGTTGGTTCAAATCCTTCTCCCGCAACCAAAATGGTCCGGTAGTTCAGTTGGTTAGAATGCCGCACTGTCACTGCGGAGGTCGCGAGTTCGAGTCTCGTCCGGACCGCCATTTAGGTTTTTAATTGAATATTTGCCTCGGTAGCTCAGTTGGTAGAGCACAGGACTGAAAATCCTGGTGTCGGCGGTTCAATCCCGCCCTGAGGCACCATTTTTATTTTCAAACCTACCTTTCTTATAGATAAGCACTGACTTGTTCAGTGTTTTTTTTCTCTTTAGGTTTCTAAATCTCTTGTTCCTTTGCCTATTAGATACATAGATATGTGATTTTTCTAATTTTTCCATAGGTTTTACTTTTGTTTTTATTTTTTTCTTTATCTTTTTCGTGTATAATAATAAAAGCAGTACTATATTTGAAAGGAGCTATTTCAAATGTTTGGAGATTTTTTTAATGTAATTAAAAAGTTTTTTGATGATAACCTAGTTGCAAGGATGATTCTTGATGGCTGGCTAACATTAATGATCATATCTATTTTGGTTTTATTAGCCTTAAAATTTAGAAAGGCATTAAGCTTAATCATTATTGGCTTAATCATTTTTGGCTTCTATGGAGTTTCTACATGGTTAGATTTATCCGTTGCGAAACCAATTTATACAATAGCTGTTGGCTGTTATATTACAACCTCAGTAATTATACTTGCTCCTGAATTAAGAAAAATTATGGAGGTTCAACCAAAAACCTCTGACCAGCAAAAGGCTTTAGTTGTTTCCTCAACACAGGCAACTATCGAAGCTGTAACAGAAGCAGTATTCAATATGGCATCCTTAAAGGTTGGTGCGCTTATCACATTTGAGCAGCATTATTCCTTACAGCAATATGCAGAACGTGCGATTTCCTTAAATGCAGATGTTTCAAGAGAATTATTGGAACAAATCTTTATTAAGGATTCTCCACTTCACGATGGTGGTGTAATCATTCGTGGTAACAAGATTGTCTGTGCTGCTGCATATTATACCTTAACCCAGGTTGACCTAGATAAAACCATTGGTTCAAGACATAGAGCCGGTATTGGTATATCCGAAATTACAGACTCTCTAACGATTATTGTTTCTGAGGAGACTGGTGATGTTCATGTTGCAAATTCTGGATTTATGAAAAGCATGAACAATAAAAATGAATTGATTGAATACTTAAGTACTTACTTAGGTAAGACTACAGCATAAGGAGGGGTAATATGAAGGTATTTAATATTATAATTGAAATTTTAACATCCCCTTTTACAATCCTATCTCGTACAAGAGCTCAAAGAAATACGAGTAAGGTTGTAAAGCCTATCGTTGTGCTTGCCATTGCACTTTTAATTACTTGTGCAATATTGTTTTTATTCTACTATAAGGAGTTATTTGGAAAATGATAAGTTATATTAGCCAAAGTCCAATTATACCTGTTATATTTGCTGGTTTGGTTGTTATCATTGTCTTACTACAGTGCTTAGTTAAAAGAAGATTTTTAAAGGTAAGATTAGTATTATCCCTAATCAATACCTTTACTGCAGTCCTTTTATTAGTATTTTTTGGAGAGATAGAAAAGAAGAATGAAGCTATAGGGAATGATGCCTATTTAATATGGACCTACATTGGTATGTTTACCATCGAGGTTGCTGCCTTTGCATTACTATTTAGTACAATAGATTTTTCTATCACAAATGAAAAATTCCAAAAGACTTTGACAACATCCCTAGATGAAACTAAATTATTTGTATTCCTAGATAAGAAGGATAGAGTAAAGGTCATTTCTAGCTGCTTCTTAGCAAATTTAGGAATTGAAGAAGGAGAGGCCCTAAGAAAGAATTTCTTTGATGTAATTGAAGAAAAATATAGAATCATTGGAATGAATCAGGAAGCTGCTTTAAAAAACGATTTAAAGAAGTTTTTCTACCGCTATGATAAAAGAGTACAGGAGGGAGTAAAAACTCCACTTGAAATCAATATTCAATCCGATGATGGCCAAGAAGGGTCCTTCTATTTTGTTGAAGACCCTATATTTAGTCGTGGTTCCTATCAAGGAAGACTTTTAATGGGTGAGATGAAGGATGAGGAATCCTTAATGGGAATGGAAAAGGATTTATCTGAGGCTCAAGGTGAGCTTGATTTAATTCGTAGTCGTTTTACAACTCTACTTTATAAAACAAATGATGGTATATTCTTTAATAATATTACGAATCATTCCATTTGGTTTAATGATGTTTTAGTTGAAAAGCTATCCTTAAATGGAAATTCCTTAGATGCAGAGGAATTCTATTCCAATATGCATCCAGATGATATTGCACTTTACCAAAGTGTATTGAACAATAATCGCGGTGGAGATTATGAGGTTACATACCGCTATAACACAGGAAGCTATTATGTATATATTAAGGAGGTCGGACAAAAGATTTGCCAAAATAATACTGTAGAATTCTGCGGTATTATGAATGTTATCGATGACTTCCGCTTTGAAAAGACAAATACAATTTTAGATTCCATAGGTACAGAAGCAGAATTAATGAATCGCTATAAGCAATTATTAAGTGACGAAAATAATGTATTTATGGTTGCTCATTTCAAGGTAGCATCTATTCCTGAAATCAATGAAAAATATGGAAGACCTGTAGGTAATATGATGCTAAGCCAATATGTAGCATATATTAAAAGCAATTATGTCACAAATAATTATATCTACCGTGTTTCTGGTTTGGAATTTGTAGCAATCATTACAAGCTATAACCGTATGGAGGCTTTAAAGAACTCCTTAAGAAATGAAGAAAAGATCTTACATGTTAGTGCGACCTATGCTAGTGAAAAGGTTGCAACTGAGGTTTATATGGGTATTGCATATTCTAGTGACCCAGGGAATAGACGTGAGACCTTAAATAATGCAAAATATGCGTTAAAATACGCCTCTAATCCACAATTTAAATCTTCTTACGCATTCTATAAGGATGTGAAATAATTGAATAAATTAGAAGCTAGAAGTTATGCGCTAAAAAAAAGAAATGAAGTATCTATAAAACAAATAGAAGAGGATGTAATAGAAAAGATTATTGCCTCTAAAATATTAGAGCCATTCAAGCATATAGGTATATATTATCCTATAGGCAAGGAAATGAATCTATTACCTCTTACAACCTATTATAAGGATAAAGAATTTTATTTGCCTATAACAAAAGAAGAAATATCCTTTGTTAAATATTGTAAAGATAATCCTTTAGTAGATGGACCCTTTCATACAAAGGAGCCTAAAGGTATTATAAAGAATCGTGATGAAATTGAATGCTTTATTATACCTTGTGTTGCCATTTCTTTACATAATCAAAGATTAGGCTATGGCAAGGGTTATTATGATAGATATTTAGCTGAATATAAAGGATTAAAAATTGGAATTGTTTATAAGAATGCTATTTTAGATATAGATATGGATAGCTATGATTTAGTATTAGATATCGTTTATTCGGGGTGATTTTATGGTAAGTGTCCTTCTTTTAATGGCTGGAAAAGGCACGAGAATGGGTTATGAAAAAAATAAAATATTATTACCCTTTGGTGATAAATATCTATTTGAATATCCTTTAGATACCTTCTTATCATTTGGCTTTGAGGTAATATGTGTCATTTCAAAAGAGGATGAGGAAGAAATATCAAAGGTCTTAAAGAAAAGAAATGTTAAATACACACTTGGTGGTAAAACTAGAGGGGAATCCGTTTATAACGGATTAAAGGTAGCAACAGGGGATTATATTATGATCCATGATGCTGCTAGAATGTTTGTAGATAAGGATTTAATTCATGATATTCTAGCTACCTCTTTAGAGGAGGCTCCTGTTCTTACCTACACTAAGGTAAAGGATACAATTAAAGCCTTAGAGGATAAAAAGCTAAATACCTTAAATAGGGATAGCTTAATTGCAGCTGCAACACCACAGTGTGCTAAAAAATCCTTATTCCTAGATGTATATGAAAAAGCATTTAAGGAAGGATATAGTGGTACAGATGATATTTCCTTAATTGAAAAATATTATAAGGATATGGAAATAAAGCTTGTTTTAGCTAAGGATACTATATTTAAGGTTACAACAAAGCTTGATTATGATTTAGCTTTATTGCTATGGAGGGAAATCTATGATTAGAATAGGTCATGCGTGGGATACGCATAAGCTTGTAGAAAATAGAAAGCTTATACTCGGTGGAATCTTAGTAGATTATCCCTTAGGATTATTGGGACATAGTGATGCGGATGTTGTATTACATGCTGTTGCAGAGGCCTTACTTGGCTCTTTAGCCTTAGGAGATTTAGGTACGTTTTATCCAGATAATAGTGATAAAACATTAAATATGGATTCTAAGATTATATTAAAAGAATGCTACCAAAGAGTTTTAGATTTAGGATTCCATATCAATAATTTAGATTTAACGATTTATTCCCAAAATGTAAGAATTGCTCCTATAAGATTAAAGATTCAAGAAAGCATTGCAGGATTGTTAAATATAAGAAAAGATCAGGTATCTATTAAAGCGACAACCTGGGAGAAGATGGGATTTATTGGAGAAGGTAAGGCTTTAGCCTGTGAATGTGTTTGCTTAGTTGAGGATTAAAAATTATTTTTAATGGAGGTGATTCCATGCTTTCTGATTCTATTAATATGGTAGAAATCATTATTGCAGATGGAATTGCACTGCTTGTTTTATTTATATGTGCATTCAGCAATATGGTAAGAATGAAAATAAAAAGTGCGGATGGACTATCTTTATTAATCTTAATTATTGTCCTTTCCCTATGCTGTATCTTTGAGGCTTTTGTTTCCTTAGTTGATGGTGGAAGTGGAATTGTTCCGCAAAATGATTTTACGAGAGCCTTTAATTTGATTGGTAACACGATAACCTTTACAGGAAACATTATCATGTCTTGCTGCTGGAGTATATTTGTTATTGGTCATTTAAGTGGATATGTAAAAAAGACTAGAATATATGTTTTAGTAGGTATTTTTGTAGCCTATTTAATTGCAATTATCATTAATTGCTTCATTCCATATATATTTAGTGTAGATAGTGATGGAATATATCATAGAGAGGGTATAGGATATTATATCAATGTCTTATTAAATGTTGTATTTCTTATAGATCCAATCTTTAATTATATTAGAATTAAAAGAAGTGGTGGCCTATTAAAATTCTTTCCTATTTGGTTATTCTATCTACCTGCTGCAACAGGAGTCCTATTCCAAAATCTATTCTATGGTATTTCAACAATTTATGTTGGATTATGCTTAGGTATTTGTGGTATATTGATGGCATCTCAAAATGATATGATTTTTAGAGATAAGCTAACAAGCCTATATAATCGATATTATTTGGATAGATTAAAGGAAAGATTAAGTAGAAAAAGAAAAAACCCAAGCTTTACAGTAATGATGCTAGATTTAAATGGCTTTAAAAAAATTAATGATAATTATGGTCATTTGACTGGTGATGAGGCATTAATTACTACTGCAAATCTATTAAGGGAAGCTGTAGGTTCCTATGGTAATATTATTCGATATGCTGGAGATGAATTTGTTATTATTTTAAATATTGAAGAAGAAATAAAAATTCAAGAAAAGATTCTCCATATTAGAGAAACCTTTGATGCATTTAATGAAAAGCATTTAGCACCTTATACATTATCTGTTTCTATAGGTTATTCTAAAACGAATTTTAAGGATTATACCATCGATGAAATTATGAATGATATCGATAAGAAGATGTATATGGATAAAATGAAGCAGCATGAGCTTCATCCTGAATGGTCAAGATAATAATAGGAAGTGATGATTCATGTTTTTGAGTAGTCCTAATTTTATATCTATTATAGTTGCAAATGTGGTTGCCATATTCACTTTGCTTACCGTTGGCGTAGGTAGTAGCTATAAGCTTAGAGAAGGATCAAAAGAAAGCAAAACATTAATCATCATGATGATTTTGATTGGTCTTGCCTCCATACTTGATCCTATTGTGTTTTTAGTGGATGGTTCTACAGGAATCATTAAAAACATGAATGATTTCTATATATTTGTGAATCATTTTGGAAATGGTGCAATTTACCTATTAGATTTATGTGTTGTCATTTCCTGGTCTATCTTTTTAGTATTCCATTTAAATGGCTCTCTTGGATTAAAAAGAATTATTTGGTATGCTGTTATTTTTGGTGTATCCTTCATCCTTTTATTGATTAATATATTCTTCCCATTCATCTTCGAAGTAGGTATGGATGGAATATATAGAAGAGCTGAAAATGGAGTATTTGGCTACCTATTATTTACAGTTATAGATATTATCATTTTACTAGATAGTGTATTCTTCTTTATACATGCAAGAATAAGAGGAGGCATTTTAAAATTTTTCCCCATTTGGGTATTTTTAATACCAGTAATTGCAGGTATTGCTGTACAAGGAATTTATTATGGTGTTTCAACAATTAATGTTGGATTTTCCCTAGCCGTATGTGGAATGCTTATGAGTATGCAAAATGATTTAATATTCTTTGATAAGCTTACAGGCTTATATAATAGATATTACCTAGACCATTTAAAAAAGAAAATGAATGCTTCAGATAGAAAAGCAGAATATACAGCAATGATGCTCGATTTAAATGGCTTTAAGCAAATCAATGATAAATATGGTCATCAAGAGGGAGATAATGCTTTAATAAAAACAGGTGAGCTCCTTAGGGTTGCTGTAGGAAGCTATGGTACAGTAATAAGATATGCTGGTGATGAATTTATTATTATTCTTCATACCCAAGTAGATGCTATTATCAATGAGGTTTTATATAATATATATCGTCAGTTTAATATATATAATAAAGGAAAGAGTGTTCCTTATGAATTATCTATTTCTATAGGCTATTCTAAAGCGGATTTAAAGAAATATAGCGTTGATGATTTAATGAATGATATCGATAAGAAAATGTATTTAGATAAAGAAAAAAGAAAACAAGAGAATATGGGATAAAAGCTGAGGATTCCTCAGCTTTTCTATAAGAGGTTTTATGATACGTGTACTTTTTGTTTGTCATGGAAATATATGTAGAAGCCCCATGGCAGAATTCTTATTTAAGGATATGGTAAAAAGAAATGGTCAGGAAAAGGATTTTTATATTGAATCCTGTGCAACCTCAAGTGAGGAAATAGGAAATCCTGTTCATAGTGGCACAAAAAGAATATTAAATTCCTTAGGAATTGATTGCTCTATGAAAAGAGCAAGAAGAATAAGATATGAGGATTATGATAGATTCGATTATATTCTTTTAATGGATGAGGAAAACAGGTGGGGCTTAAAATATGCGATTCCAAATGACCCTAAAAATAAGATTCATAATCTATTAGAATATGCTGGATTAAATAGAGATATAAGGGATCCTTGGTATACAGGAAACTTTAAGGAGACCTATTCCGATATAATGCTTGGGTTAAATGCATTTTATAACTATCTTATTAAGAAATAAACTTTGAATTATCCTATGGATAGTGTATAATAGTGGCGGTGAAAAAAATATGGTATTTAAATGTGTAAAAGGAATGTTTGAACTTGTAAAAAATTACAGGGAAGCATTCAATTTAGAAGCATTCCAATCAAAATATTTAGAGGAATACTTCGATAAGGACATGTATATAGTTGGCGATATTTCATCAGAAATCCTAAGACTAAAGGGATTTAATACAGATCCTAAGAGTGATAATTATTATGGATTTATTGAGGATTATTTAGAAATATCCTGTGCCTTTGGGTGCCCATACTACGTCTTAAAGAGAATCAAGAATGAGGATGAATATAGACGTCTTGAAAAAGAGGGTAAGCCTGTAGATACAGAGGATGATCGTATTACGATTCATCCTATGACTAAGGAAAATTTCGATAAGGAATCCTTAGTGCTTAAGCCATCGCAAAAGGGTAAGCCAAATATTGTGATTGACCCAAGAAAAATTAATTCGATTCCTAAGGGAGAATTACCTAAGGATTTAGTAGATGATAATGATTCTAAGGATCAAAATAAGAAGGGCAATAAGGAAATTGAGGAAAAGGTTGTAACACAAACCTTCGTATCTGCCTCTGAGGGCTTTGATCCATCCAAGATGAAGGATAGAAGAAGACCTGATATGAGGGATAAAAAGAAAAACCCTAAGGAGAATAAGCCTAAGCAGTTTAATAATAACAATAAGCCAAAGGGCGATAATAGAGTAAAAAATGATTCTTCTGATGAGAAGCCAAAAGAGAACTTTAATAGAAACAAGAATCATTATAAAAAGAATAAGAATTTTAATGGTAATAGACAGGATAAGGGCAAGGATAAGTAGTTATGGAAAATAATGCTAGAGCAAGTGAAGAAGTATTAAAGGATATTGATAAGGTATTAGAAAAGATTCGTCCTTATCTAAATAGCGAGGGTGGAGATATCGAATTAGTAAAATTCGAGGATGGTATCGTTTATGTAAAAATGATGGGTGCATGTGTTGATTGTGGTGCCCTAGATTCCACTTTAACCGATGGCGTTGAGGCATTACTTATGGAATATGTTCCTGAGGTAATTGGCGTTAAAAACGTTATCGATTCAATTTAAGAATTGAAATCTTCCTTTTAGGGAGATTTTTTATTTATTTTTAGAGTTAGTAATGCTATAATGTATAAGGTGATTTCAAGGAGGATTTTCTAATGGAAAAGAAATTAGTTTTAGATGTATCAAAGACAAAAGGCTTTTATGATGAGGCCTTATATAATGAGGTTAAAAAGGAAGTTTTAGCTGCACAAAAGGTTTTAAATGAAGAAACTGGTGCAGGTAATGATTTCTTAGGCTGGTTAGATTTGCCAGTAAATTATGATAAAGAAGAATTTGCAAGAATTAAGACTGCAGCAAAGAAGATTCAGTCTAATTCTAATGTACTTGTAGCTATCGGTATTGGTGGTTCTTATTTAGGTGCTCGTGCAGCAATTGAATTCATGAAGAAATATTTCAACCAAAAGGGTGTTGAGGTTATCTTTGTTGGTAACCAGATTTCTTCTACCTATGCATATGAGCTACTTGACTACCTAAAGGATAAGGATTTCTCTATTAATGTAATTTCTAAGTCTGGTACTACAACAGAGCCTGCCATTGCTTTCCGTGTATTTAAGGCATATGCTGAGGAAAGATATGGTAAGGAGGGTGCAAAGGAAAGAATCTTTGCAACTACAGACAAGAAGAAGGGTGCATTAAAGACTTTAGCTGATGCTGAAGGATACGAAGAATTCGTAGTACCTGATAACATTGGTGGTAGATTCTCTGTATTAACTGCAGTAGGCCTACTTCCTATTGCTGTTGCAGGAATTGATATTGATGAAATGCTAAAGGGTGCAGCTGATGCACGTGAATTATACAAGAATGCTGCATTCGAAAAGAATGAAGCATTACAGTATGCTTTAGTAAGAAACGTATTATATCGTTCTGGCAAGAAGCTTGAAATGCTTGTAAACTATGAGCCAAGATTAAGCTATTTCGCTGAATGGTGGAAGCAATTATATGGTGAATCTGAAGGTAAGGATCATAAGGGATTATGGAATACAAGTGCTTCCTTCTCTACAGATTTACACTCCTTAGGCCAAATGATTCAGGATGGCGAAAGAACAATCTTCGAAACTGTATTAAATATTGAAAATCCAGTAGAAGAGGTTAAGATTTCTGCAACAAAGGATAATCTTGATGGATTAAACTTCTTAGCAGGTAAGTCTATGGATTATGTAAATAAGATGGCAATGGAGGGTACATTACTTGCTCATGTTGAGGGTGGAGTACCTAACATTAGAGTAACAGTTCCTAATGTATCTGCATATACATTTGGTTATATGGTATATTTCTTTGAATATGCTTGTGGTGTATCTGGATATACCCTAGGTGTTAATCCATTCAACCAGCCAGGTGTTGAAGCATATAAGAAGAATATGTTTGCCCTTTTAGGTAAGCCAGGCTATGAAGAGAAGCAAGCAGAGCTATTAGCTAAGCTTGGAAAGTAAGATAATAGGACGGATATACCGTCCTTTATTTTTAAATGAAAAAAGTAAAGGATGATAATTATGGCAGAATTTAAGCGAATTGCAAGGTTTTATAAGGTTTCTAAGGAACAATACCTAAAGAGCTTTGATAATAAAAATAATGAGGAAATTCTATCGATTTACGATGATATTTTATTACCTAAAAGAGCAACCAAGGGCTCTGCGGGCTATGATTTTTTTGCGCCATTTGATATTGTATTAGCTCCAGGTGAAACCATTAAGGTGCCAACAGGAATAAGAGTATCTATGGAAGAGAATTATGTACTTAAGCTATACCCAAGATCTGGTTTAGGATTTAAATATAGATTACAGCTAAATAATACAGTAGGTATCATTGATTCCGATTATTATTATTCAGATAATGAAGGTCATATCTTTGCAAAAATAACGAATGATTCTAATGAAGGAAAAACATTAGAAATCAAAAAAGGTCAAGGCTTTATGCAGGGTATTTTTGTAGAATATGGTATTACCTTAGATGATGATACTGTTGAAGTTAGAAATGGTGGCTTTGGCTCTACAACCAAATAAATATTTGAATAATATACAGAAAACGTACAAAAATATATGGTTTTGTTTACAAAAAACGTTTTGGTTACATATATTATTGAAATGTGTCTTAAAATGACATATAATTACATTGGTTTGAAAAAGGAGGAACATAGTTATGGGTTTCATTAATTGGATTGATGGTTTATCTAAGGGCATGAAGATTTTAGTATTCTTCCCTATTTGGGGATGGGTCTTTGGCTTCTTATAT
>Ga0256407_10012115_pt1 | contig 11788 bp, 6 predicted proteins | sample RumenRJG_04DNA_FD_193489 | JGI IMG/M metagenome (GOLD analysis project Ga0256407, IMG submission 193489) | Bovine rumen microbial communities from Lethbridge, Alberta, Canada - RJG_04 | ecosystem: Host-associated > Mammals > Digestive system > Stomach > Rumen | place: Canada: Alberta | collected... | reverse complement strand
CCCCGCTACCTCGAGATGACCGAAGGCTACTGCACGCGCATGGCCCTCAACAAGGACAACGAGGTGATCGGCTACGAGTTCGTCTCTCTCGGCAAGATGACCGACTTCATCAAGAAGGGCATGACGCCGAACGAGGCCTGGGAGAAGGCGAAGGGCCACTACGGCCAGTTCGAGGGCGCTGCCAAGTACATCGATCCCCGCAAGGAATAACAGGAGGAATTTCAAATGGCTACCAAGAAGACCACCCCCAAGAAGGCCGCTTCCTCCGAGAAGCTGTTCGAAGGCTATGAGCGCCGCGAGGCCAAGATTCTCGCCGCCCTCAAGCCCTACGGCATCAAGTCCATCGAAGAGTGCCGCGAGATTTGCCTCGCGGCTGGCTTCGACCCCTACAAGATCGTCGAGGAGACGCAGCCGATCTGCTTCGAGAACGCAAAGTGGGCCTACACGGTGGGCGCCGCGATGGCGATCAAGAAGGGCTGCGTGAAGGCTAAGGACGCCGCCGCCGAGATCGGCGTGGGCCTCCAGGCGTTCTGCATCCCCGGCTCCGTGGCGGAGAACCGCCAGGTCGGCCGTGGACACGGCAACCTCGGCGCGATGCTCCTCGACGACGCCACCGAGTGCTTCGCGTTCCTCGCGGGCCACGAGTCGTTCGCCGCCGCCGAGGGCGCGATCAAGATCGCCCTCAACGCCAACAAGGTGCGCAAGACGAACCTCCGCGTGATCCTGAACGGCCTCGGCAAGGACGCCGCCTACATCATCAGCCGCATCAACGGCTTCACCTACGTGAAGACGGCCTTCAACAACAAGACCGAGAAGGTTCGCGTTGTCGAGAAGAAGCCCTTCTCCAAGGGCCCGCGCGCGGCAGTGAACTGCTACGGCGCGGATAACGTCCCCGAGGGCGTGGCGATCATGAAGCTTGAGAACGTGGGCGTTTCCATCACGGGCAACTCCACGAACCCCACGCGCTTCCAGCATCCCGTCGCGGGCACCTACAAGAAGTGGTGCATCGAGAACGGCAAGAAGTACTTCTCCGTCGCTTCGGGCGGTGGCACGGGCCGCACGCTCCATCCGGACAACATGGCCGCCGGCCCCTCCAGCTACGGCATGACCGACACGATGGGCCGCATGCACTCCGACGCGCAGTTCGCCGGCTCCAGCTCGGTGCCCGCGCACGTGGAGATGATGGGCCTCATCGGCATGGGCAACAACCCGATGGTCGGCGCCACCGTGGCCGTGGCCGTGGCCGTCGAGGAGAGCTTCAAGGCCAAGAAGTAAGGCGCATTCGTTGCTTCAACGGAAAAGGCCGGCCCGCCTAGTTGCGGGCCGGCTTTTTTCTTTCCATCAATTCTTTCTCCCCTAAAACTTTCAAACTTTCAAACTTCTTACTTCCCACTTCCATCGTGTTTTGATATACTATTCAAATGTTTTCGGACCCGTAGCTCAGTTGGTCAGAGCGGGGGACTCATAATCCCTTGGTCCTGGGTTCAAGTCCCGGCGGGTCCACCACTTAACCGAGGAGAGGAAGAAGATAGCCATGCGAGACAGGAATCGTGCAAGCTGGTCGGGTCAGCTGGCATTTGTGCTGGCCGCCGCCGCGAGCGCGATCGGACTCGGCAATTTATGGCGCTTCCCCTACCTTGCCGCGCAATATGGCGGCGGCACGTTCATCCTCGTGTACGTCATCCTGGCGGTCACGCTGGGCTTCACGCTGATGGTCACGGAGATAGCGATAGGCCGCCGCACGAAGCAGAGTCCGCTTACCGCCTATTCGCGCCTTAGCCGCAGGTGGGGCTTCATCGGCGTATTGGGCACGCTCGTGCCGCTTCTCATCACTCCCTACTACTGCGTCATCGGCGGATGGGTGCTGAAGTACCTTGCGACGTACGCCGGCATGGCGTTCACCGGCACAGCGCCGATGGGCGAGGCCGCGGCGCGGTCGCACGAGTTCTTCCAGGCGTTCACGAGCGCGCCGTTCGCGCCGTTCGGCTATGGAATGCTGTTCACCCTCGCGTGCGCGGGCGTGATCGTGCTGGGCGTGAAGAACGGCATCGAGAAGTCGAACCTCGTGATGATGCCGATTCTCTTCTTGATGGCGCTCGCGCTTTCGCTGTACGTCGTGTTCCTGCCGGGAACGGGCGACGGGCTCGTGTACTACTTCGTGCCGAACATGGACTGCCTGCGCGACGCGCACGGGCATTTCTCCGTTGCGCTTCTCGGCAAGACGATTCTCGGCGCGATGGGGCAGATGTTCTATTCGCTCTCGCTCGCAATGGGCATCATGATCACGTACGGAAGCTACATGCGGCGCGAGGACTCGATCGAGCGCTCGGTACGGAGAATCGAGATATTCGACACTCTGGTCGCCGTGGTGGCGGGCCTGATGATCGTCCCAGTCGTGTATATGTTCGCGGTGAAGACGGGCGTGACGCCCGAGCTCGTGGCGCAGCACGGAGGCAACGTCGCCGCCGCCACGAAGGCCGCCGTGAAGAGCGCAATGAACGCGGGGCCTGGACTCATGTTCGAGACTCTTCCGATGGTGTTCGCGAGCCTCGGAAAGGCGGGGAACTGGGTGGGCCTCATGTTCTTCCTGCTCGTCACGTTCGCGGCGGCTACATCGGCGATATCGCTCTTCGAGGCGTGCGTGGCGTCCGTGTGCGACCTTCTTCACATCGACAGAAGGGCCGCCACGTTCTTCACGGGCGCGCTCATAATGTTCATCGCCACGTTCAGCGCCCTTGGGTCAGGGCCCTGGAGCGACGTGAGGCTCATGGGGATGCAGTTCCTCGACTTCTTCGACTTCATCACTAACTCGGTGCTGATGCCGATCGTCGCGGCGGCCACGTGCGTGTGCGTGGGCTGGGCGCTTGGCCCGAAGACCGTGATCGCCGAAGTGCAGGCCTCTGGCTCTCCGTTCCGCGCGAGGGCCCTCTACTTCGTAATGGTGAAGTGGTTCGCCCCCGCGCTCGTGATAGCGATTCTTGTATCCGAAATCTGCCGCAACCTCGGCGTTGGCGGCTGGAGCATCTGACATGAAGAAGAAGCAGAAAGAAGTCAACGAGGCGCGCGTCGCAGAGCTCGTGCGCAGCCTGCTGGTTGAGCTCGGCGAGGATCCCGACCGCGATGGACTCGTCAAGACCCCGATGCGCGTGGCGAAGTCTCTCGCGTTCCTCACGCGCGGCTACCGCCAGACGCCGCGCGGCGTGCTGAACGGGGCCGTGTTCGACGCAGGCGCGAACCACATGATCGTGCTGCGCCACATCGAGGTATACTCCATGTGCGAACACCACATGCTGCCGTTCTTCGGCAGCTGCGCAGTGGGATACATCGCCAAGAACAAGGTGCTGGGCGTTTCGAAGATCGCACGCATAGTCGACTGCTTCTCGCGCCGCCTCCAGATACAGGAACGCCTCACCGAGCAGGTGGCCGAGGCCATCCAGGACGCGGCAGGCGCAGAGGGAGTGGGCGTTGTGGTCAAGTGCCGCCACCTCTGCATGATGATGCGCGGCGTGGAGAAGCAGAACTCCGAGATGGTCACAAGCGCAATGCTCGGCAGCTTCCGAACCGACGAGAAGGTGCGCCAGGAGTTCCTTTCGTTGATCCAGTGACGTTTCGAGGTTGTGTAGTTTCTGGTGAACCAGTTGCAAAACCTTTTTTGCTTTCGCCATTGGGAGTTTAGGAGTTTGGGAGATTTAGAAAATCTTCAAGTCTTAATGACTCCAAGACTCCGAAACTCCAAGCAGCGAAAGCAATGAGCATGCGTCAATGGCAGAGGGTTTTGCAATTAGCTCTGGTTTCTGGGTTTCTAGTTTCGAAGTTTAGAAATTTCTGGTTTCTGAATTGATGGCGGGGAGTGGATTTGCTATACTGTCAATGTTCCCATTTTTACTTGGGAACTGTGCAGTGATTGTTCCAGTCGAAAGAACGAAAGGAAGACCATGAAGACGTCAAGAAGGGATTTCATCGCAACGGCTGCCGCTGCGGCGTTTCTGCCGCAGATCGCGTCAGCGGACGCCTCCGCCATACGCACCGGCAGGCTCGTGAAGGGCCGCAAGATCAACATCGCCTGCGTTGGATGCGGCGGAAAGGGCGCCGACGACGTTCGCCAGTTCTCCGGCGAGAACATCGTGGGCCTCTGCGACGTCGATTTCGCGCGCGCGCAGCAGACGTTCGCCGCGCACCCGAAGGCGAAGGTCTTCCGCGACTGGCGCGAGATGCTGGCGGCGCTCGACGACCAGATCGACGCGGTCGTCGTCTCCACTCCCGACCACATGCACTTTCCTGTTGCTCTGCGCGCAATCGAGATGGGCAAGCACGTGTATGTGCAGAAGCCGCTCACCCACACCGTGGAAGAGGCCCGTCGGCTCCTCCTCGCCTCGCGCCGTCACAAGGTGGTGACGCAGATGGGCAACCAGGGACACTCCAACGAGAGCACGAGGCGCATGAAGGAGTGGCTCGAGGCGGGCGCGATCGGCGACGTGACGGAAGTGACAATCTGGACGAACCGCCCCGTGTGGCCGCAGGATATGGAGCTCCCCGGCGCGCAGAACGTGCCGGCCACGCTGGACTGGAACCGCTGGCTAGGAGTCGCCCCGTGGCGTCCGTACAACCGCGCCTACATGCCGTTCGACTGGCGCGGCTGGTGGGACTACGGTTCTGGCGCTATCGGCGACATGGGCTGCCACACGATGGACGCCGCTTTCTGGGGCCTCGAGCTCGGCGCGCCCATTCACGTCTCGTCGGAAGTCATCGGCGGCAACGAGTATTCCTGCCCGAAGGGCTCAATCGTCACGTACAAGTTCCCGGCGCGCGGAAGCCATCCGCCTGTCACCCTCAAGTGGTACGACGGCTGCTGCAAGCCGAAGCGCCCCGACATCCTTCCCGCCGGCGAGCAGATGCCCGGCTCGGGACAGATCTTCATAGGCTCTAAGGGCGCGATTTTCTGCCCTGGCGACTACTGCGACACCGCGACGATCCTTCCAGAGAGCCGCCGCGTCTCGTTCGTCGAGCCGCCGAAGACGCTCGCGCGCGTAAAGAACGGACACTACCAGAACTGGCTAGACGGCATCCGTGGCGTCGTCGACGCGCCATGCTCCAACTTCGAGCACGCGGTGCCTCTCACCGAGATCGCGCTTCTCGGCGCGGTGGCTGTGCGTTCGCGCACATCGTTCGGCTGGGACAAGTCCGCGCTCAGGTGCGACAATCCCGCCGCGCAGAAGTTCATTTCCAAAACCTACCGCATGTTCTGAAGAAAGGGCGCGAGACAATGAAGAACACAATTTTCGCAGTGGCGTTCGCCGCATTCGCAGTCCAGACTTACGCAGCTGACCTTGAGCTCTCGCTGCAGGCGTACACGTTCCGCGACCGCTCGTTCGTCGAGACGGTCGAAACGGCGGTGCGTCTCGGCTACAAGAATATCGAAGCCAATCCCGGGCAACGCCTCGGCGGCGGAATGTCAGGCTCCACTGACTATAATTCGATAAGGCTTGATACGCTCGCCCAGCTCAAGGCGTATCTCGCGAAGGCGCATGTGAAGGTGGTCTCCTACGGCGTGACGGGCGCGAACGGCGAGGCCCAGTGGAGGAGGCTCACTGCATTCTGCAAGGAGCTCGGCATCGGCCTTGTGCAGGTGGAAGTGGGCATCAGCCCCGAGAACCTCAGGCTTGGCGCGAAGATCGCCGGGGAGGCTGGCGTGAGGATTGGTCTTCACAACCACAGGCAGCCTGCGGGCCGGCCGGAAGCGGTGCTCAAGGCCCTTGAAGGGGCGGGGCCAACGGTCGGCGCGAGCAGTGACATCGGCCACTGGCAGAATTCCGGGGTCGATCCCGTCACGGGAGTGAAGCTTCTCAAGGGCAGGTTCTTCTCGATCCACGCCATCGACGCGTCAGGACCCAAGGCCGGCAACAAGGACGTCGCGCTCGGTTCAGGAGTGATTGATCTCGTGACCATCATGAACGAGTTGAAGAAGAACGAGAAGGGCACTGTGTACATCACGGTCGAGGACGAATGGCAGCATGACGACCTGGAGTCCGCCGTGGCGGCGAGCGCGCGCTGGTTCAACGCGTGGAAGCGCGGCGAGCTTGCCCCCGACGGCAGGGTGCGCGCCGACGCGATAGCCGGGCTGTGGAAGGACGTTGACGCCGCGAATCCGTCGGGCTGGGACGCAAAGGCGCTCGGGCTTGTGGACGACATCGCCCAACGGGTCTCGCAGATGCGCGCGGTCGGCCTTGACAAGTCTTCGTTCAAGAGCGACGAGAAGGGCATGGCCCCCAATGAGAACGTCGACGCCGCGTTCACCGGCGAAGGCCGCAAGTTCTGCCGTCCCTGGAAGGGAATGGGATACGTTTCGTGCGACGCGACGTTCCTCGTTGCGGCGAACTACTACACGATCAGCTCCGCGAACGACGATCCTTCGCGCGATCCGGTCACGTGGGTGCTCTATGGCTCGAAGGACGGCCACTCGTGGGTGGAGCTGGACCGCAGGGACAACGTGAAGTTCACCATGCGCCACCAGCTGCGCGGATTCCAGATCAAGAATCCGCAGATGTCCCGCACCTACAAGATCGTTTTCCACAAGAACAATGGCGGCGATCTCATCCAGTTCAGCCGCGTTGCGTTCTACGAGTGACTTTGTTCCGAGACTTACCGCCACCGCGGAAGAGGATTGCTATGAGAAAGTGTGCACTTATGTTCAAGGTTTCGTTGGCAGTCGCCGCAACGGCGGCCTTGACAGCATTCGGCGGGCCGAACGCCCGCGACGCCATCATTGCCGCCGCCTGCGATTTCAAGCCCCTCGCCGAGGTCATGGCCACGAATCCCGCCGCAGTCCTCTCCCCGCAGATTTCGTCGATCGACGCGCGCGCGTTCAAAGTCGCCTGCGGCGAGAGCGGCGAAGCGCGTGTGTTCGCCTTTTCAGAGTCGAGCGGCACCCACGAGCGTGAGCTCGTTCTCAAGCCGGGCGCAGATTTCCCCGTCGGCGCAGCCGAGGTGTGGTATCCGAGTGGACGTTCTCCGGAGAGGCCGTTCACGGAGGACGGACTAATCCGACTCCGATTCGCGCCCGGCGAGACTCTGTTTTTGGTGTGGCCCGGGAAAGAACAGAACAATATCCTTCCGCAGCGTCCCCTTGAGATCGTGGGACGCGAACAGCCCGCGCGCGTCGTGCGGCGCAAGACGGTTGAGCAGGACGGCGGCGCGGCGCTTGAGGGCGCGGCGTGGATCTGGCATCCCGACGCAATGCAGCAGAAGGCCGTTGCGACACTGCGCACGACATTCGACATCCCAGAAGGTGCGGCGGTCAATGCGGCCACGCTCACGTTTTCGCTCGACAACGGCGGCGAGGTGCGGTTGAACGGGCAGGTTGTCGGCAGGCAAGAGACGAACTCGTCTTCGTGGATGAAGCTTTCCGTGATTGGCGGCGCGCTCGGTGATCGCGCCCTACCATGTGGCGGCTCGGCGGGGACGCCTCGCCCCACCGATTTGTGCGCATTGCTCAAGCCTGGACGCAATGTACTTGAGGCGACATGCGACAATTTCATACCTGGCGATGCCGGATTCATCGCCTCTCTCGACATGGTCGTGGGCGGGAAGAAGATGCGCGTGTTCACGAACGACAAGTCGTGGGAGGCGTCGCTTGACGGCAAGACGTTCAAGCGCGCGAAGAGCGCGGGAATGTACGGGGCGAAGCCGTGGATGCGCTTCAGCGCAGACGGCATTGCCCGTCAGAAGCCGCTGAAGGAATCATGCACTACTGAACTTGTTTTCGACCTAGGAATATCCGTTCCGCCGGGACGACTCTTCTTCTTGGGTGACGGTTTCAGGCGCGAGGTCACGCCTGACTTGAAGCCGGGATTGAACAAGGTGGGCGAGGCGCGCGACGTGAAAAATCCGCGCTTGATCTGGACTGCGCCAGCGCAGGGCGTGTACGATCTGCGGTGTGAATATCTTGCCGAGCCGATGGGCGTGGTGACGCCGCGTTTCTTCTGGAAGTGGGCGGGCGAGAGGCCGGAGGAGTGGATGTTCAAGGTGTGGGAGTGCAACGGTAGGGCGAGGCGTCCTCGCCGAGCCGACAACGGGGAAGATGCCCGTTGCCCCAGCGTGGTTGCGGAATTTAAGACGAGAGAACATCTGTACGTACCGAAGATGGCGTTGAAACCGTTCACGCGCTTCTGCTGGAGCGTGGAGGAGTGCGGCGCGCTCGGCGAGCGCGCCCTACCAGGTGGTGGCGGCGCGCTCGGTGATCGCGCCCTACCTGGGGTGGCGGTTGGAACATTCGTGAGCGGCATTGAGAAATGGGAAAAGCCGTTCTTCAAGCCGCCGTGGAAGCATGACCAGAAGGAATACTGGATTGCGCGGAAGAAAGTGACGCTGAAGAAACCGCAGAGCGTGATCATCGCGCTAGCGTCGCTTGGGTCGCACAGGCTCTACGTGAACGGCAAGCCGGCGAGCGACTGTTTCGGTCCGAACCGGAGCCACGTCGAGGACGGCATCCTCCTTGCCACGACATACGACGTGACGGATCTCGTGAAGGACGGCGAGAACGAGTTCAAGGTCTATATGCACGACGGCTGGGCCGCCTTGGGACAGTGCAAGGAGAAGGAGTCGTGTCTGAGCGTCGATGGACGCGCGATCACGTCACCAGATTTGGGTGGACAGATCACGGTGATCGACTCCGCAGAGCCGTGGGACGTTTCGCTCAGTGCGGACCGCTCCTACGGTCCCATCGCCTGGTGCGGCAACGGCGACCGGCGCGGCGTGGAGCACCTCTGCGACGCGGAGCGCGAGACGCGCCACGCGCGCGGCGTGCTGCGCGCCGGGCCGGCGTTCACCGTCTCCTGCGATGTGGCGGACCGCGACCACGCGATCCGCGAGATCAAGCCCGTTTCGATCGAGGAGACGGCGACGCCCGGCAAGTGGAAGATCGACATGGGCGAGGCGTTCTCGGGATTCATGCGCCTGAAGCTCAGCGGAAAGAAGGGGACTGTCGCGCGCATGACGGCGAGCGACACGTTTGTTGACGAGTGCACGTTCGGGCAGGTCTCCGAGTTCGAGTTCAGCGGGGGAGACGGCGTCTTCGAGAACAGGATGAACACGCAGTCCGGCAGGTTCTTCTACCTCACGGGATGCGAAAAGCCGGGACTTGACGACGTGACGGGTATCGTGATCGGTTGCTGCGGACGCATCCATGGCGGGTTCAAGGGAGACCGCGATCTTGAGACGATCCTTGCGCTCGACCGCGACACGTTCATCGCCACGACGATGGGCGGCGTGACGGTGGACTGTCCGCACCGCGAGCGCCTGGGCTACGGCGAGGCGAGCCTTTCCGCGATGTGGGGCGACGGTATGCCGCAGTTCGACAGCGCGGCGTACTACTACGCCTACCTGCTCAAATGGGCGTCGAGTCAGCGTCCCGACGGCAGCATCCCTCACGTGTCGCCGAACGGCTACGGCTGGGGCGGTACGTTCTGGAGCAACTTCCCCGTGTATGCGCTCGCGGAGTACTGCCGGCGCTATCCCGACGCGCGGCTGAAGGGCATCATGCGTCCGGTAATCGATAAGTGGCTCGACTACCTCCACGCGCACGTGCGCCCGGACGGCATCCTCGCGCAGTACGAGCCGAAGAAGGGGGACTGTCTCGGCGACTGGGCGTACCCCGAAGTGTGGTCCACCGGCAGGGGCTGGGGCGACTGGGGCCACACCGTCGAGGGAATGTTCTTCAACAACTGCGCGTATGCCTGGGCCATCCGGCGCGCGCTGGAGACCGACGGCCTCGTCACTGACTCCGCCCGTCGGGCGGAGCTGGCGCGCCGCCACGCCGCGCTCGTGAAGGCGATCGACCGCGCGTGGTACAAGGACGGACTGTACGTTTCGGAGAACGCGCGCTACCAGGCGATTGCGCTCCTGGGCGGCGTGGCGGAGGCGGGCGGGCATCGCGCCGAGACGGAGAAGGCGATGCTGGACATCGTGGAATGGAAGGGCTACATCGACGGCGGCAGCCCGAGCTACATGCCGATCCTGCGCCTTCTCTGCGCGACCCGGCGCGGACGCGAGCTCGCGCTGCGCACATTCCGCCGCCGCGAGGCGCCGGGCTTCCTCTACTTCGCGGACGAGGGATACAACACGATTCCTGAGGCATGGCACTACGGCCGCAAGTCGCACGGCAGCATGATCCACACATGCTACACCGGCCCCGCAGGCGCGCTCTTCCATGGCCTCGCCGGCTTCGAGATCGATGGGAACAAGATCACCGTCGCGCCGCTTCTCTCGGACACGCTCCCGAACTTCTCCGCATACACCGAGACGCTGTACGGAACGCTTTACGTGAAGGTCGAGTCGAAAGGTGGCCGCCGCGTCGTGTGGGTGCAGTTGCCGTACGGATGTGAAGGAACGTTCGTCGCCGACGATGCGCGCCACGCGCTCCGTCCAGGGCTCAACAGATTCGAAATCGCAAAGTAGAGATTCCGTGTGCCGTCCGCATATTTTTGCGGTTGCCCCAAGTTGTTACTGGAGGCATCTTTATGCTATACTAGTTTTCACTTGAAAGCGAGGTAGAGCATGATGGCTAAAAGACTAACTAATGGTGTCGTGGCTACGGCGTGCGTTGTCGCGTCGGTGGCGGCATTGGCCGAGACCGATGTGCAGACGAGGGCTCCGGAGCTTGTGCGCAACGGCGGATTCGAGGATGTGGCGGACGGCAAGACCGTTGGCTGGAACGCCATCGGCAGAAAGTTCGTGTACCGCGACGGCGAGGGAATCAACGGCACTCGCGCGCTCTGCTACGAGAACGACGATCCCAGCTTCTACTCGTTTCCCGGGCAGTCGGTGCCGCTCAAGGCCGGACACGCCTACGAGTACCAGGTGTGGGTGAAGACCGAGAACCTATCCGGAGAGGAAAGCGGCGCGACGATATGCATCGAGTGGTGCAACTCGGACGGCAAGTGGCTGGGCGGCGCGTACGTGAACGGCGTGAAGGGCACGAAAGACTGGACGCTCGTCAAGGGCATTACGGACAAGGTGCCGAAGGAGGCTGCGACGGCAAAGGTGAGTCCATACGTGCGGAAGGGCATGAAGGGAAAGGCGTGGTTCGACGACGTGTCGGTGCGCGAATACGTGCTGCCGCCCGTGGCGGGAGTGTATTCGACGGCGTACCGCAACATGGCTGTCGATGGCGAAGTGACGTTCCGTGCCGCGCTTGACGTTCCGGAAGACCATGCAGGCCCGAACCTTGCCACGTGGTTCACGTATCAGAACGCGAAGGGCGATGTGTGCAGGACGCGTGCCACGAACGCGCTTGGCGACAGCGTGACGCTGAGCGTGGCCGAGCTGAAGATGGGCGCGCAGCGCGTTGCGGCGGAGCTCTTCGACGGAGCGAAGCGTCTGGGCCGCGCGGAGGCGACGTTTACCCGCCTGGAGAGGATGCCGCCGATGGCAACGTGGTTTGACCGCCACGGCCGCGCGATTGTGGACGGCAAGCCGTTCTTTCCGCTTGGCATGTACTGGAGCGCCGTCACCACGAACAAGATCGAGACGTACGCGAAGGGGCCGTTCAACTGCCTTATGCCGTACAATGCGCCCAATTCGGCGGATCTCATGGACCTCTGCCACGCAAAGGGCCTGAAGGTGATCTACAGCGTCAAGGACGTCTACAGCGGCACTCACTGGGCGCCGAAGGGGATTGTGACTGAGGCGGACGAGGTGCGCTACGTCACAGACCGCGTGAGCCGCTTCAAGAACCATCCCGCTCTTCTCGCGTGGTATCTCAACGACGAGCTGCCGCTCGGCATGCTGCCCA
>Ga0256407_10012110_pt1 | contig 11790 bp, 14 predicted proteins | sample RumenRJG_04DNA_FD_193489 | JGI IMG/M metagenome (GOLD analysis project Ga0256407, IMG submission 193489) | Bovine rumen microbial communities from Lethbridge, Alberta, Canada - RJG_04 | ecosystem: Host-associated > Mammals > Digestive system > Stomach > Rumen | place: Canada: Alberta... | reverse complement strand
AGCAATAGAATTTTCCTTCATCCGCAGTTTCTTTAATTTTCTTATAGATATCTCCCATACGAACATCCATTGCTCGATTGTACATACTTTTAGCATTAGTGATCATTATCAATCAGCTCCTTATCCAAAGAATGATATGGATTCAATCCTTCAATTACACTACAAATACTCTTATACTTATCCATAGATAATCTTCCATCAGAATACTTCATAAGATACTTGATGATATTGGACACTAAGATCCTCTTCTTATCCACAAGAATTCTATTAACTTCATCTCCATAGATAGATTTACGAGAAATTGTTCCAATAAAAGTATCTTCGATGAAAGCTAATCGATAAGATTCTTGTACTTTAAATACATCGTCGTATTCATATGTAGGGTTCCGATGAAGTTCATCTCGATCCTTTCCAATAGCATCATATACATTTAATTTATACCAAGATCTTCCTATATTGATATTCGTAGAATATAACTTTTCAGATCTCTTCATAATCATAATTCTGATTTGCTTATCAATAAATTTCTTAATTGGTTTGATCGGAATATTGTCACTCTTATCTTCCAAATGTTTCAATGTAAAATACACTGTATCAGCAAATGCAGAATTGATTAGATTATTGAGATGCTCCGTAATATCATCTGGATTGTAGCAGTCTAACAAATCATTACTCCAGATCGTAGATCCATTCATTTCAATGAAAAATATATTTCTATCTCTCGGAGTTTCTCCTCGTCTGCATTTCAATACCATTCCATCAATGATTCGAATATTTCCAAATTCTTCATTTTCTCTCATTCTCTATTTCCTCCATATGAAATCCCATTCTACATATGTAGAATGGGAGAATTTATTAGCTCTAAATCACTTATCTTTAACCCAATCAGGACACGGAGCATACACTCTCATTGATTCATAAGCATTCACCTTAGTAACACCGCGTTCATACATCGGTTTACCGTCTTTATCCAAACCAACTTTCTTTGGATAGCTTCTGTTACCAGCTTCAATCTCTTTCAAACTAATCGCGATATCAGATTTTTCTCTACCACCAATCGGCATCTTTCGTCCTGTATGTACATAGGTATGAACAAATTCTTTACTAATATCTACCATTCCTTCGGCTTCATTCTTGTTAAACTCATAGTTATTAGCAAGAACATCAGCTTCCTGTTTTGTAATCTTTGTCGTACCAGCAATCATAGAAGAAGCAATTTCACGCATCGTCTTGGAAGGATTAAAGGTGCCAATCTTTCCAGTACTATCGTAAACATCCACTTCATAACTCGTATCATTCATCATTGCTTTCATCACACGAATCTCATCTTTACGAGAACTCGTAACCTGAGAAATCGTACCATGAATTTCATTAATCAGATCTTCTACTTTCTCCATTTGTATATCTCCTTCTTCTTACTTAATAATGTGTAATTGTATTTCTCTTTCTTCTGCTATATGTTGAATCTTATCAATATAAGTCTTAGGACTAAATATTGTAAGAATATGACCAGTTTTTATAAATCCATAGGATAATAAATCATTATTTGTAGCATACAGATTTGTTAATCCATTTAATTCTATGATATCATGAAGCTCTCGAAAGAAACCTTCTTCATTTTCATATACAGAATTGCCTTTAATGAGATAAACTTCAAAATTCCTTACAGTTTCTTCATGTTCATTTACATAATGAAACAGCTCTTCAATTCTTGCATTTCCAAGAATAAATAAAAGAAATTTATTTATCAGACTCATCTTTATCTTTCACCTCGTTATGTCTTTTCAATCGATAAGCAATTTGAATTGGTCTAGGATTTTTTGTACGAGAACGAATAATCTGTTCAATCTGATTACGATCATACTTACACAGCTCTTTCATGAAGTCTGTCATTATGATTCCCCCTGTACAGGTACGATTATAAAAAGGTTCAACAGTTCATAAAAAATGAGAATTCAATACATAAAATACCTATGATTCGACACCCAAGTAATCTAGCTAGAAAGGACGTGGAAATATTGTCAGTTTTTCTAGAAAATTTGAAAGAATTGCAAATCTATCGAAATAGATTTCATCTTCCAATGAATCCTAAAGACAGACTTCATGGATCAGCAGTATTCTTATTTACTAAAACACTAACAGATTCTATTGATCTTATGCAGAATCCTATATTTGTAAATCTTAGAACTTTCATTTCTTATTATCTTGAAAGAGATGTTATGTTCTATATCAATGAATCTCATCTTATCCCATATAGAGATGAAGATAATGAAGTTCTTTTAGAATCTCTTACAAAAAAAGAACGAGATAGCATTCCAGAAAATGAATTTGGACTGCCAGAAGAACGGAAATTCCCTCTAGATACTCCTGAGCATATAAAAAGCGCTATTCATCTATTTGGACATTGCCCAGAAGATAAAAAGCATGAATTGGCAAAACGTATTATGAAAGCTGCTGCTAAAAATGGTATAGAAGTAGACCAGAAATCTCAAGTCTATAAATATGCTACACAGCATGCTATTGAAGAGAAACCTGTAAATGAAGAAGTAGAAAGTTTAGAAGAAGCAAAATCATCTGATATTGAATTATCAGATGAACAACTTTCTCTTCTTAAAGAAGAAGCAACTTATGAAGTTATTAATGCCTATAAACATGTGGCTAATAATACTTCCGTTATTGAAGAGTCTTTCGCTCAAGCAAATATCAATGGAAAAGAGTTCCAAATCTATTTCAATGAAGCAGTAGATTTCATCTTAAATGAGAGAACTGCTTTCTCTTCTCAGGGTTTCTCTAATAAATTTCGTTCTCTTCTGTACAAAGAGCGTATTAAAAATCAAAAAGAACAGTTTGTTATTTACGATTACATTCGTTCTCGTGTTGGAATGATTGCTCATGCATATATCGATTATCAAAAATATCAGAAAAAGAATCTGTTTATTGATATGGCATATTATATGAATCTGTTCTTCAAGAATAATATGTTCCGTCTCGATACAGGAGTCGATCTTTTTATTGAACTTGCTTCTCGCTCTTTCCACGATAGTCGTTTATCTGCTGCTGGGTATAATAGGAAAACTGTTCTTGTTCCTCTTGATAAATGGTGCAAATCTGCAGATCTTGCATGGGATTATCATAAAGAACTTAATCCAGTTTCAGCCATTGTTCGTATGGCTCAGCGTAAAGATCTTTCTCTTTTAAAAGAAAAATGGGGAGGAATGGATTTCGTATTCCTCACAAAAACTTCCTATATGAAATTGAATATCGATAATTTCAATATGGAAGACATTCCAAAATTCAAAACCCTTATTTCTAAAATCATTCGAAACGATATTAATGATATTAGGGTAGTAGAAAGAGACTCTTCTGATGTTATTGCTTCCAAATTCATTGCTCGTCTTTCTAGAACAGGAGTCAATATTCTAAATCTTTCTGGTGGAACATCAGAACTGTCTCCTGCTGAAGTTAAAAAGAGAATGAAGGTCGGTTTGAAACCGAAATCGCAAGAAGAAAAGAAAGCACAACTGGTTCAAAAAGTAAAAGATATTGCAGATAATTCCACATCAGAAGAAGATTTAATGGATAATATTGATAAGAGTCCAGAAGATAAAGAATGGCTTGCAAATGTTATCGCAGATTTGCAGTCAGAAGGTGGACCAGATATCTCTAAAACTCGTCAGGCACGATTGAATAAAGCAAATGAAGACTTTCTTGAGAAATCCATCAAAGGAAGAAAAATTAAAGATATGCTTGCGGATTCTACATCGCAAGATATTCCTATCGATAATATTCCAATCGATTCTATGAATGAAGATTGGAAGAATGTGAAATTCTCAAACTTCTCGAAAGCATACGATCTAGATGCAGATATTGTTTCTATTATGAATTCTATGATTGATAAGACAAGACCATTAGCAATCATCGATATCAATAAAGAAGATAATTCTACATCTGAAGATTATATCGAAACATGGGAAGTAAAATTTGAGGATGCAAATGGTAAACGTCATACCGTAAAATTAGATGTTCCTAAATTTATTAATGGGCGTTTTATGAAATTACGTGGTAATCTCAAAACCATTCAAGGCCAACTCATTCTGCTTCCGATTATTAAAACAGATGAAGATACAGCTCAGATTGTTACTAACTATAATAAAATCTTTGTCAGAAGAGTCAATCCATCAAATGGTACAAAAAGTACTCCAGATGTATCTAAGATTACAAAAATATTAGAAAAATATAAAGGATCTTCTTTTAAAGTAGTCTATGGTGATAATGCTTTCGTCTCTGGTAAATATGAAGTTCCTATTGATTATCGAGATCTTTCTGCAAACTATTCTAAAATTGAATTCAAAGATGGTTCATTCATTGGATTTAATCTTGATGATATGAATAAAGTTGCATCGGATCTTAAAGTAGGAAAAACAAAAGAAACAAAAGATTTAGAACAACCTGTATGGTTGTATTATGACAAATCAGAGAATAAAGTAAAAGCATATCCTAACGAAGAGATAGGTCATACTGTTCTTAATATTCTTGAAGATAAAGCTATTAAATTCAAAGATCAAGATATGCTGAATTTGGTAAAAGAAACAAAACCGTCAGATAAACTTTCTTATACAGAAGCATCCATCATGACGATGAGAATTCCTATGATTGTTCTTATGGCTTATTCTGAAGGGCTTCAGACTTCTATGAAGAAGGGTGGAGTCGAATATGAATTTGTAGAGAAGAGACCTCCGAAGGGATCTTCTTATGTTAAATTCAGTGATGGTTATATTACCTATAAACCCACGATCTCTTCTTCTCTCCTCATGATGGGTCTCCAGAAATGCCCAACAGAATTATATTCCATCAAAGATATCAATAAGAAAGATATGTGGTTGGATTTCGTTGAAGATTTCGGCGGGAAATTTAAAGCAGAAGGTCTGGATAACTTCTATGATCTTATGATGGATCCAATCACAAAAGAGATTTGCGAACTCTATCATCTTCCGACAGATTATATCGAAGTATTGGGTTATGCTTCGGCTCTGTTATCTGATAATAAGTATAACAAGCATGTTGATATTTCTGGTAATAGAATTCGTACCAATGAAGTTATCGCTGGTTATGTATATAAAGCCATTGCCCAAGCATATGGTGATTATAATACTATGCTGAACAAATCCAAAAATGATGCTCATATTGCTGTGAAACAATCTGCTGTTATCGATATGATTCTAGAAGATCCGACAGCAAGTGACTTCTCTGTCATGAGTCCTCTTTTGGAAGCAGAAGCAGAATATGCTTTATCATTCAAAGGCCTTTCTGGTATGAACTCTGATAGATCGTATTCTCTCGATAAACGTATCTATGATAAATCCATGTATGGAGTTCTTGCTTCCTCCACAGGATTTGCTGGTAATGTTGGTATCACTAGACAGGCTTCGATTAATGCTGGAGTCAAAGGAACCAGAGGAATCATTGTTCCTCCGAAAGAGAAAAATACTTTGAATATTTTGGGTGTTACCGAAGGATTGAAACCTTTCGCATCTACTCACGACGATCCTATCCGTCTTGCTATGAACTACATCCAGTCATCCAAACATCAGATGCGTACAAATACAGGTATGCCGAATCTTGTTACGACTGGCATGGATGAAGCAATGACGTACATCACTTCAAATATCTTCTCTTATAAATTTGAGGGTAAGAAAGGTAAGGTCCTTGATGTAACTGATGATTTCATTGTATTTGAAGATAGCGATACAAAAGAGAGACACTTCGTCAATCTGAAAGAGCAACCAATGAAGAACTCTTCCGCTGGTTTCTATGTCACTCTGAAACTGTCTCCAAATGTTAGAAAAGGACAGATTCTCCATAATAAAGATATTCTTGCTTATGATAAAACTTCTTACTCTCCTGAAGTTGGTATCGATCCAAATAATAATGGGCAAAATATCGCTTACAATGCAGGAACTTTGATTAAATTAGCCATCTATTCTTCTGCTGATGGATATGAAGATTCTACGATCTGCACAGAAAATTTGGCTCAAGCAATGAGTATTGATTATACAGTAAAGAAAGATCGATTCCTCCCCAAAAATACTAACGTTTATAACCTTATCAAACCAGGAACTCCAATTCAGGAAGGAGATCCTTTGATTGTATTCCAGAATGCATTTGATGAAAAAGATGCTAATGAATTATTAAAAATGATTACAGATGATGATACAGAAGCAGTAACAGATCTTGGAAGAATTCATGTTCGATCTAAATTAAGTGGTATTGTACAAGATGTGAAAATCTATCGTACATGTGAATTAAGTGAGCTAAGTCCATCATTAAAGAAAATTTGTGAAGCATATGAGAGAAAAATAAAAGCAGATAGAAAATTCCTTGATAAATATAAAGTAAACAAAGTAGAACAAAATGAAGTATTAGAGCCAGATTATAAACTGGAAGCACAAGGTAAACTCAAAGGAATGGATGATGGAGTATATATCGAATTCTATCTGCAAGCTCATGATAAATTAGGTATCGGAGATAAATTAGTTCATAATGGTGGACTCAAGGGTGTTATATATGATGTAATCCCGAAAGGAAAAGAACCCCATACTGAATATAGACCTAACGAAGAGATAAGCAGTATATTATCGGTATCGAGCGTATATGCTCGAATGCTGGGTTCTATTATATTAAATGGGTTAATTAATAAAATTTTGATAGAATTGGATAGAGCTTGTAAAGAAGATCTTGGAATCAAATGGAAACCATTACAAGATATGTATTATAAAGAACCAGATAAAAAATAAAATTTATCCCTCTACCGATAAGGTAGAGGGATAAATTTTATTTTTTATAATTAGGATCGTATATCTTTCCTGTTACTACCTGCCCTGTTTTCACATTAGTGACAATAGGAAGTTCATTTAAATATGCAAACTCTCCCCATCTATAATGCGCTTCATTATTATACGCATATGCAGCTTCTTCAATAGTACCGAATGATCCAATATATAACCTATTATCATCATTGCCACCAATTGCAGCTCTATATGTATTATACTTTGATTTTGTAACGCCTTTATATTGTCTTCCAGAATTAGGTTTCCTATTATAACTATTTTGAATAGTTGTGGCAAGCCTTAAATTCTCTCTTCTATCATCCAGGGTATCTCCATTAATATGATCTACTACATATCCTTCTGGAATCTCATCTTCTAATTTTCTCATCATGATCTCATCATGAAGTTTCACTATTCTTCTCATATTCTTTTTAATTTTAAAAGTAGATTTTGCATACCCACTATTAGTTGTCCATACATGCTCCTTAATAAGATCTTCATCTTCTTTATCCACCATGATATTTCTCTTTTTATTTTTCTCGTAGATTTCTTCTTCTTTCATCTTTATATCTCCTTTAAATAAAATTTCTAGGTTGTTCACCAATACTAATAAGATAATCATCTACTGCTCTAGCAGCATCTTCTTCTGATTTAAAATGATATCCTATAGTAGTTTCTTTATGATTTCTAGTAACTCTTGCTCTCCATTCAGAATTATTACCTGGATTCATTGTAACTCCATAATATTTAGATTTTGGAATAAAATGCTCATGCATTTTATAATTAGGATTATAAATCTTTCCTGTTACTACTTGACCTGTTTTCATATTGGTAACGATAGGAAGTTCATTTAAATATGCATAATCCCCTACAAACATATGAGCAGCGCTATTATATTGATAGGCTGCTTCTTCTGCAGTATTATAATTTCCAAGAAATTTTCTTTTCCCATTAGGAATTTGAAGTTGGGCTCTGAATCGATTTCTATCCATATTTACCCCTTTATATTTGACTACTCCATTTTCTAATTTAGCAATTTGTCGTACTTGACTAGGAGTAGCCAATACGAGATTCGATCTAATATTATTATAAGAATTATTATCTAATCTGGTAACTCTCATTCCTTCTGGAATATCATCTAGATTAAGTTTTCTTTTTATTATTTCATGATGAAGAAGAACCATTTCTACACAACAATTATTTGTAATATTTGTATAGAAATAATCTTTTCCTTTAGCCACATGATACCAATTATATTTATTAAGATCATAATCGACATCATCTACATAAATTGGATTAGGATCATTGGTAGCATACAATATTTTCATAAATATTCCTTCTTGTATTTTATTTAAATAATAGTTATGGATATTGTAATTTATTAAAAAAGTAATAATGGCGCAAGAATGGTATTATATATTATTAAAAAATAAAAGGCCTACAAATGTAGGCCCTGTACAGCAATCACCCAAACATTTTGGAGATGCTGTACTGAGCAGTAAATACAGGGTCGCTCATCTTTTTATTGATGGCTTTTGCAACCCATCTGCTTTTCACGATAAATCCATAAACTCTTGGGTATGCCATGAATCCAATAGCATCCTGTTCCATGGGACCTTTCCCATATTCACAAGATGCTTCATAAGCATACGCTTTCTCAACATCATAGCCAGCATTTCTCAATGCTGCTACTTGCTGGGAATGGCGGCATTCGTGAAGCGTGAACATCTCCACGAGTTTCCTGTTGGATACGTGCTTACCGAGTTTCGCAAGCATCTCTTGCTGCTTACGAAACCCATCAACGAAGATATAAATAATATCTTCGTTGTTTTCTTTCGTTCCGAGATTCGGCATGGTCAAACCAACCAAATCTTCAGGATCCAATCCCTGAGAGGTTTTGCCATCTTTAAGATTAGAAATAACCTCATCAGGGAGATGATCGCAGACAACAAGCTTAAAGCCTGAAGCTGCATTGCGTTTGAAGATATCAAACGCAGTACTTTCGATCTCATCATGTTGAAGCATGATGTCTTTCTTTTCTTTCGTTGCTGCTTTATATGCAGTGATACCTGCAGCAGCAAGAACGGAAAGAATAACAGATGTAATAACTTTGGCCATGGTGATTTCCTCCTAGGAAATCTCTGTCAGCACTATTGCTGATCAGTAAAGCAAGACTTTCGATCTAGCTTTCACATTTATAGTATATCATTCAAATTCCACATAATAACAAAAATAAAAGGGTAGGCTAAGCCTACCCTTGATATTAATAATAATTTAAACTCATTTCAAATGTTTCTCTCTCATTCTCTTCAGCAACCGCTTTGCTTTCGATGAGAGCGTTCATTATATTAAGTGGATACGAAGCATCCACTTCATACGGAGTACCATTAATAATGCTCATAGCGTAGCTATTAGCATCAACTTCCATCGGACCCATTCCGTACGAATACAGGTCTGATTCCATCTGGAACACAGAATCAGGATTCATACCTGCTTCACGAATAGCCATAACTTGCTGGCTATGACGGCATTCATGAATTACACAAAATTCAATGAGCTGTTCAACAGGCATATGAATCATCTCTTTGAATTTCTCAGCAGATTTTTTGATACCATCTACAAAGATATAGATGATATCATCTGCATATTCTGGAAGTTTCTTCTCTTCTTTATATGAACAGAAACCTCCAATGGAATTGAAAACTTCATCTGGATCTAATTCCAGATTATCTGGAAGCTTCCATTCTTTTTTCATCTCCTCGATTACTTTTTTAGGAGCCTCAGAATACACACGGTATTTATAACCGTGTGCCATATGGGTTTCAATCGACTTAGAAATCATATCTTTGATTTCCATTTTTATTCCTCCTTAATGATTCTGCAGCCCATGTATAATCGTGGAACAATTCTCCAAGAAATGCTGCAATGCATTTCTTTTCTTGTCCATCAACTACAGGAGAATAGTAATCTTTCCCTAAATAATTGATGAAGTAATCATAAAGTCTATCGTACAAACTTCCACTAAGAATTTCGTTCTCATCTACGAACAAGATGGAAACGAAATCTTCGTCTTCTACCCTCACATAAATAATCGCTCCATGATTTTTCGGGTCTACTTTAACCTCAGAATTGAATGCAATGTACATATTTTATTCCTCCTTTAAAATATATACGTCCACTATACATACTACATATATATAGTATATGTCTCAAATTTGGAACTCATGCAAAAAATCGGGTTTTTGGTGCAAGACAATTTATCCCTCTACCTAGGTAGAGGGGATATATTAATTCTTAATATAATCTTTACGCTTATTATATTCTTTTCTAATGTATTCAGCTTCATCAAGAATCTTATGATATTTATTTCCAATTGGACTTAAAGATTCTTCAAGCTTATTCAATTTATTTTCAAATAGCATTCTCTCTTCATAATTATCTTTTCCATGATAATTATCAATGTTATCTTCCATACTTGTGAGATAATCTTTCATAACGTTAAGAATAAATTCTAAATCATCAATATTATCCATCATCAAATGAATATTATCTCTAATACCTTTTCCAAATGGATGCTGCGTAATATAGTCAACAAGCTTTTGATGATCTACTTTATTCTCTTCACTATTTTTTATCTCATAATAGTATTTCTTTTTGAATTCATTATTCATCTTTGTAAGATCACGCATATAAGAGATACTCTTTTTTGACCAACCAAATGTTTCATCAGAGATCTTTTGATCTTTGTCTATATTTCTATTATCGTTAATAATCTTATTGATTTTATCATTCAACATAAAATCATCTCCTATTAACCACTAATCTTCTTACTAATCTCATTCAATTCATTCTGGACTTTTTCGCATTCTGCTTTAAATTCAGATTCACTATAATCATCTTTATGACTACGAAGATATTCTGATTTCTCTTTTAATCCATCAACTCTCTGACGGATTAATTTTACTTCTGCTTCCATTTCACTAATTTTCTTTTCTTCTTCTTGATATTTCATCATTCTATTGATATCATATTGATCGAAGATACTCTTGCTCGGATCAAACATATTAATTCTCCTTCTTCATTTCTTTATAAATATTTTCCGCTAACTTATGTGCACTATGAAATGTCTCCATAGAATTATTATAGATGATATCTGCAATCTTATCCACATCCATATTATTATACTGCATCGTACCATATTGCACATAGTTACAAATTCTACGAAGGAATGTCATTCTAGCATCTGGATTGTTCTTATCATTAATAACATCGCGTTTCATGAATTTATCATTTTCATCCGTAAAGATGCTAAGGAAAACGTGATCATTAGCGGTAGGATATCCTGTTACGACTGCGTAACAGTGTTCAACTTTATCACTATTTGTTTTCATATGAAGAATGGTAATGTTTGCATCACCTGTATTTGGAATACGATAGATATATTTATCCATTCCATCAAACATATCTTTATTTATAATAATTTGATAGACACTTTCAATCTTCATTTGTTTCTCTTCTCCTTTTATAAACCTTTTCCATATCTTAAAATATAATCAATCTTACTGTTAATTATTTCCTGATTCTCTTCAATTATATCAATTCGATTGAATAATTCTGAAAGTTCAGATTTGATTTCTTTTAATAATTCTAATTCTTCATTTTTCTTTTCTTGAGGATTCATTATTTTCACCTGCTCTTTATCATCTTTATCGCTACTTTTATTATTACAAGATACGTAACCAGTAATTCTATGATATTTTAAATTAGATAGCATCATTTCATATTCTTTATCTTCTTCATCCATGCTTATCACTTTCCTAATAATTCAGAATTCTCTTTTACTAATTTCTTAAAATCTTCTATTTCTCTAATATTAAGATACTTATTTATGTATAACGTATATAATTCAAGATCTATAAGTCCATCAAAAATATCTTTCTTTGACGAATTTTTTTTTAAAATC